>JGI24021J15306_10007231_pt1 | contig 13504 bp, 9 predicted proteins | sample Ectturendosymbi1_FD_15306 | JGI IMG/M metagenome (IMG submission 15306) | reverse complement strand
GTTGAGTACCTTATATCAATAACAGGTGCGTTCTTTTGCGAAAAAGTGGCCTCGCATTTGAATGAAAACAAGAGATAAATGAATCGTGCAATATTGCTGAAGCAATTCAATTGCCTTCCCTGCTTTTAAGCAGAAACTTGGTTGGAGGCATCCTGTGGGCAGCAAAACCTCCTAGTCATTCTGCGCAGTGCATGATTACATTTTATTTGACACGATTTTCAAATAGTCTTTGTGAAGAATCGTGAAAATTCAGTAGCAAAAGATTTCCTTCTGGTTGTCTTCCTTTTTTTAACATCTCTCGCACTTCTTTTTGATACCATCACACGACAGGATAAGATGCACAAGTTGCTATTCCGCACATATTTTTTCCTCTTTGCATGTGAAAATACCTGCACAGCACATGCATTTGAGAACAGCGGTACACGAAGTTCAAACAAACTGTATCGCTGTAATACGTGGAAACACCACAGCCAGCCATTTACCCGTTCAAGCCCCAATCTTCTCCCCAGGAGTTCTTAATGATCCAGTATTTCATGCCAGTGTTGTGATCAGTTCCATAACCCACTGCAAGAACAGCGTGATTTACTTGATCCGGTCTGCTTCCACACGTTGAGCTGAACATAAGAGATGTTACAAATTTATTGACGATTTCACTTGCTTAACAGTGTTGTATATCAGGTTTTTTTGTAGAGTTTAAAGTAATCCTAGACATAATCATTAGAAGCATTACGTATTTTCCGGGATTAATATCATGTGCTCGCTAGTGTCTACGATAGTTTTCTTTGGTTTTCCGGTGCGACTTTTCCGATAAACTTCATTGTTTATCGCGACTCATTAGGGTCATCTTAAATTTCTTGTGGAATTGAAAAAGACTCGTGATTTTAGAGAATTTTAAATTTGTTTGTTGAACAGTTTTAAGCCACATTCGGTGGAAAACACACGTATGTGCTATGGGGCAACGTAAACCATGCCTCTAAAAATTTAGCGACAACCAACATACTCGTCAAATTCGCTCAAAAAGGAATAAAACAGACGTGATTTTTGTTCAAGAGTGTTTTATTATAAAGCTGACCGAAAAGATATCTTTCGAAACCTTCATAATTTTTTGAACGTTTCAACCGCGAAAATAATATTTGGTTTTGCAAGTTCTAGGCAAGTCACCAACTGCCGTAGTTGGGCATGGACAACACATTCGAGTACTTTGGCAAAAACTCCAATCCAAGTTCAACACAACTTCATAGCTCAAGTCCACAGAAACTGGATCGAAGTCAGGAATCGATACCTGTTTTTTTTCACTTCTTTCAAAAAGTTTTTCGGCTCACTTGATATAACGGATGAAGCATTCGGGGCGAGCGACGTAACATCGCATCTGCGCTTGCAGAAACTAATACTTTTATAACTTAAAATAAATGCAAGAAAACATTAGTAAATTTATCTATATTATACAAGGCCACCGCGTGAAAGTGGGTAATTCGTTTCATCAGGACAAAAATCAGGTAACATTTAGATCAGTGATTCTTAACCGGGGGAGGGGACGCGCCCTCCCATGTGGGCGTCAGTAATTTTCGAGGGTGGCGCGAGCCCTTACGCGCTCTAACATGCAAAGTCTTCCGTCCAATTTAATAATTTCAGGTCAGACGGCGTGGTAGAGAAAAGATTAAGAACCCCTGATTTAGATCAAGTTTTTACATTATTTCACCTTCATCAAAATTGACGGCTGCTACTAAAGATGGCAGGAACCCTGCAGGGTGTAGGAATTTTTTTATATGGTCAACGCAGCAACGAAATATTGACGTTCTCCAAACCGAGGGTTCTGGTTTTAACGACTTTCTTCCCAGACATAAAATGCATACCAAGAAAGAAGTCTAGCTATGCTTGCCCAGGCCCTGTGAGTCCAAACATATTTTGTGCAGTCCATCACCATACAGACTTTTATGTTGTAACATGAAGAATTCGGTTGATTTTACCGTTTGCACTTGGTTCACTAGAATAGCAAACTACGGTTTTGTGTTGGGTAGTTTAGTTGTGGAAACTAGTGTTTCCAACCCGGGTTTTCCCGAAACCCGTTTGTTGGCGATTTTCTGCTATCTGAAACCACGGACGTCGGAAGGGGGACCTTGGCTCCACGCCTGGATTTTAAAAATTGCAGCATAAAAAGGTTGTTTTCGCAGTTTCGAGTGGGAAAAAACAAATTTCACCACTTTTTCCCCCCCTTGCAGAAAAATTTTGGAAAAATACCCTCTTACCCCCCCCGCGGGAAAAAATCCTTCCGATATCCATGCCTGAAACCCGGGTTTTTTCAACCATGAAACCTGGATATTAAAAAAACTGGAATTGCTGTTGCATTCAAATACAGTAGAACTTGCCTACTTCGTCACCTCAAGGGGATTACAAAAAAGTGACGATTTAGGCGAAGCGACGAATTATGCAGCAGGTGAAAACTATCACAGAAGTTCACAGGTCCGTAACCAGCTTCGGACACCCGGAGGGGCGAAGAGTTTTCTGAGAGGGGCCCAAATTTTTTGAACTGTGTCCAATAGTTTTAAACTATGTCCAACAAATTTTTCCAGGGAGGGCGAATATTTTTCTAGGGGGGCTTTCTCCCCCCTGGTTACGGGTTTGGAAGCTCGTATGCTATATCATGGTAGCTTGCATACATGGTGCTTTTACTTTCAGTAAAATACAAGTTTAAGACGTTATGGTTGAAAACAACAATTAATTTCTCTGTGTAGGCTTTTCCATTTAATCCAACACCTTTTAAATTCTTAACAAACTTCAAAGACTTCCGCGTTCTCTGAATGGGAAGTTGGGTCGCGCTTATCCAGACTCCTCAATTTAATCTAGCACCTCTTAAATCTTAAATAAACTTTAGACTTTTCTGCGTTCTCTCAATGGGGAGTTGGGTCGCGCTTCGCACCTTGTGTATAAATGCGATAAACAAATTGCGAGGTGCAACATTCTCAGATGAAGATCCTTAATTTGTTTGAGTTCCCATACGTCCTAGCTGCTTAGATATCAAAAGCAAAACTGCTAGTGACATATTAGCCGAACAAAACGCTTCTAAGGGATAGAAAGAAGTATCGAATTGAGGAAATTGACGAATTAGACAAACAGAAATGTACATAAAAGATAGGGATTCTGCCGGGACCGACGAATAAGTAACGAATTGACGAATTAGACAAATTCTACTGTATTACTAATTCTGATAACACTGAAGTTGACGCGTGTAACGGCCAAATTAGCACGTTTGAATTTCAACTACAGTATTATCATGAGGCACGAGGTGCGGGTTTTGCTTGCTGACCACCGTACATTCGTTGGTGGTCAGTTTATAACATCGTTCAATTGACCTATTTAGACGGATCGTGACGTCATTTTGCCGATAGTAGGTGTCCATGCGAACTTTGGTCCTTTCGCTAAACTAATTAAATAAGTACCATGTGAGGTAGTTTTTCAAAGATATGTCGTAGTTTCGTAGTTAGTGAGTGTTAGTTCATTGATAAGCTCTTTATGTATTAGTTCATATACATTTAGTGATTCCCTGCAGAATCGATTCGTTCCTTTTCAGTTTGCAATAATTTTCTACCAAATAGTTGACTTTCATTTAGAACCGACTATAGATTTTCAGTCATACACATTCAATTTAAAGACGTTATTAATCAAAGAAAACCAGAAGCTTAGAGCCATTTCTTATACAAGAAGGCTCAACAAACACCAAAGTGCAATTTGTGTTCCGTTATACCAAAGGAGGAGTTCCAAGCATTGAACGTTTAATCAGCCATTTGAAATCAAAGCACAGAATCCACGTTATCCATGAGAGCGAAGACCACAAAACTATTCCGGCACAGGAAGAGATCCGATCACAAATTGTGAAAAAGAAAATGAGTCTTTTTGAGGCTACAAGGAAGAGGTCAAAAAACCTTGAAAAACTGTTCCATGTCTTAATTACTATGAAGCCAACATCAGTGGAACCAGAGAGGGCTTTTTTAGCCAGGTACTATTTGTCACAAAACTCAGATACAGACTGAATGATTAGAGTGTGCTTTGATTGTCATGCGTCACAAACATCATTAAAAAACTGTGCTTACCTTAATTAATAAATTGCGCAGGGACCAACAGTAGTAATTTTACAATGATATTGAGTTTTTATCGGTCAAAATCGCATTCATTTCAAAACCCGTTTTTTTTCTCAGGTACCCGAAACTCGGGTTTCAAAATTTTGCCCCGAATTGGAAACACTAGTGGAAACCGTCATTATGTACCAACTGATTTAAGAAATGTTTACAGCTCACTTCGTAACCGGTTCAATTCGAAATTACTCAACCGTGCGTTGAGCCATGCAGTGGAAGAATCAAACTTTGCGTTTGGGAATATCTAAAAACAGGGCGTCACAATGCATCACCAATTCGATACAAAAAGACTCCTTAATCGCACTCCACCAAACATAACCATTTCGGGATTCAACACATTTTAATAACTTCTCTTTAAAAATAATTTGAAAACTGATGCCCAATAATAGGTCATCCAAACGAACCAAGGCATTGAATTACGTAACAATCATCAGTGCCTTAACCGATTTTTTCTTCTGCCTCGAAATTTCGCAAACAGTGAAACTTACTACCCTTTAATCGTGTATAATTACTATAATATACAGCTAAAAAGAAAAGGGATGATATTACTGAAAACTGGTACAACTTCAAGTGGAGCAGTTGTCGTTTTGAGGGAAAAATTTCTCTCGTGGATCTCTCACAAAAGCCAAAGGCGTACGGAAGGGTTTTTTTCAAGGGTGATGAAAGTCATTTGCCCTGAACACTTCGTCACTGGAGTAGTTTCGATCACGTGCTGCTATACCGCGTTTTGCCATGAAAACGTGGTCGCACAAAGAGGAAAGAAATCCCATAGTGGTTTAAAGCCATTACCCCTTTCAACGTTAAAACTGTTTTACCAAATTTGTGGTTTTTCAAATCACGTCCATATTACCACAAAAAATATGCCGAACTGCGCGATGCCACATTTTGATCTCTTGCGGACATTGAAGATCATTAGATGAAATTTCATCGATTTTAACTTGCTTACCTAGTGTAAATCCCAGATTTGTAATTCATAAAGTCTTTCGTAACTTCGAAGGCAACGCTGACTGGATTTAGGAATGCAACTGCATCGACCATCTGGTCTTCATCCCCCTGTGCACAAAAGAAACTCAAACTGAATGATTTGATATCAATTTTCAGGGATAAAAAACACGACCATTGACCAGTCGCTGACTTGTTAAAGATTCTTCGTTGACAAAAGCTGCTGTTCATATCACCGGGCATTGAGACGTGAACAGATAAATACTGATAGTAGATTATGATTGGTCGTTTAAAACAATTAATACACTAGTTTACTTTAGTTCATGTCTTCCTGCCGAGAAGTTAGCTTAAAATGTAGTTACTCGAAACAATTCTTAAGACTACATGACGTCGCAAAGTGCGTACATAGTAAGCGTTTGTGCTTACTATGTACGCACTTTGCGACGTCATGGAATCTTAAGAATGGTTTCCAGTAACCACATTTTAAGCTAACTTCTTGTACATAGTAAGCACAAAAACGATGTTTCCAAAATTCTGATGCTCGTTCAACATACAACATAGAGATTTAACATTAGTTTGAAATAAGTTAAGCTTCGAAATTCAGTAAGAGTTGTGATAGATGTAGATGAGACTTCGCCAACATAACTATGTACGCACAAACCCTCGACTCAAAATCTTATTCATTAAGTTAACATTATTGGTTGTGTTTCGTGGTGAATCCATCCATTCGTCGTGAGGGAGGTGTCATCCACAAGTTGGTATTTTGCCAAATAATTTCATATTTGCTAGATTTTACAAGACATTAATTTCACAAAATTGCAATAGCGGCAAGTTCCGGTCACTTTTCAAAAAACATGTTCTGATTTAATTATTTTATTAATACGTGCAGTTAAGTTTTTCAAATGCCACAACTACGTGAGTACCCACAAGACAAGAACAACAATCGTGATTTACACCGTACCTGTGTGATATTGACGACATCTTTTACAAACGCTTTTGCCAGAGCTGGATCGAATTTGCACTTTCCATCCTGTCAAAAAAATCGAAAACCTGTAGAACCAACCATTAGGTCTTCAAGTTGTGATGTTCGTACGAAAATCGCCAAGTAAAGGATAGTATTGGTTAACACATTTCAATTTTGTGCTGAGTCATGGCGGCTATGCTCGCAACTGTGATTCCGTAGCTACGGTTTTGTTGCACTGTAATTGGCGTCAGATAATTTATTGCTGCTTTAATTACAGTAAATCACAATCTCATGAAAACAATCAATAGCATACGCACTGAGATACTCATTGATTACGTAATGAATTTCTCAATAAATGAAATTTTTAAATAATTGTTTAAAATCATTTGTTGTATTTCGGACGACGATTGGCGGCTGCATGTTGAATGCGTAACTAGGTCTTCTGCTGAGCCGTTTGAGGCTGACCACCTTGTTCAAAAAATTGTTGAAGATCGTTATAAAAGAACCCGATTCCCACGTTTCTCGCTTGCAAGACGCTTATTCATTAAAAGCAGCCTTTGCAGCAAGCGTATTGTTTCACAAACCGTCACCGGAGAAATTATAGCACGCTTCGAACAACCTTGACTACAAAATTCTTGAACAGTGTTCTCTCATGGGGCACACAAGAAGCAAGTCTTGTTGAAGATAAACAATTATGTGATTCTCATGACAGCCAAGCATTTTTAAATCTTTAATGCGATTTAAATGCTCCAGCACAGGTGGAGCGAGGTGCGCCAGGAAGGTCATAAACTCTCCTAAAAGCTAGCTTGTATCCTAATTGTTCCCAAGTTTATGTTTAACATTAGAGCAGTGGTTCCCAACCTATTCTCCGCCACTGCCCCTTAAGCAATTGCTCTTTATTTCAAGCCCTCCTGACTTAAATAAGTAAATTGGATGGAACACTTTTTCGTTCAAAAATTTTCCATTTCCATGTTGCAGAACGCGTAAGGTCTCGCGCCCCCACCTGGGGAAGCGCTCCCCCCGGTTAAGAACCACTGCGTTAGAGACATTTATACTTTATTGTAATAACATAATTAGCACCCAGCACTCTCCTGTATACAAAAGCTAAGGGTCCGCCCCTGTACCCGAGTATGTAAGCGGAGTTTTGTAACAGCTTACTCAAGACAAACACAAAGTAGGAGCTTGAAAAACGGCATAGAACTATATTAAAAACTTGCAAAAGTGAAGTGTTGTGAATATAGCAGACACGCATACAATTTGAAAGATTTTTTTGTGAAACTAAATCGAAATAAAATGCCCAAAACCTTGTTGCATTCGTATCGTCTATACAAAAATACACATGCTATTTATGAACTATAGATTTTTTCACTCATGCCACACTCTCCTGTTTTTATAGCTCTTGATAGAAGTTTAGTACACATAGTTATCACTTTAAACTAAAGATGAAATAAGAGTGTGTCAACAGCGAGCTTGAGTTTTCCTTAATTTTTACCATTGTTCTTTACCCAATTGCAGACATCAGCTAAATTACTTTCGCAATGTTGATCACCTGGCAGCTCTTTCCCACGCATATGTAACACCACTAGTTGAAACCAGGGTTGCGGAGTCGGAGGTAAAATATCCGACTCCAACGCCGACCTTTCCAAAATTCCCGACTCCCGACTGCTCAACATAAAGGGAATGGAATTTGGCTTTAAAATCAGTGAAAATCGTGGGGCACAGCAAGAAATCTCTGTTTCAACAAAAGTTTCAAAAGAGATTGTACCATTTCAACAGGAATTCCCAATTTAGGAGTGTGATGTAAAAAATGATCCAATTGGACATCCGGAGTTGGACAAAAAAATCCGACTCCACCTCCCAATGTTGCTAGGAATCCGACTCCTTACGACTCCGGCTCCGCAACCCTGGTTGAAACTGGACAGTATCAAACTGATTTAACTGCTGAGGGGCATCGACTCGATAACCTTACGGTTTTTTTAATGCCCTGGCGTCCTTAATACTAATTAGTTTTTTTGCTGAAATACTTTATCACCAAATAAAATCAACTCAACTCAAGTACGCATAATCCCTTTTCAAGATTAAGTGCAATACAGAAAAACATTTGTCAGTTTGCTTTACATTCTTGGTTTTAAACTTTAGCCAAACGAAAACAATAAAACTTGAAATCATTAGATTTAAAACCAACAAAATATTTTTTAGTTTGCAAACTGAATCTAGATATGCAAAAAGTGAGACTACAAAGTACAAATCGCTTGCATTTAAAAGCTTAAAAATTCTAGCTTTCTGTCACTGTCATAAAAGAAGCAGTGCGAAAAATTTGCAGAATATTTTGAGTGGCCCAAAGCTAATAATCTTTAACTAGACATTAATGACGATTTGAAGTAGTAAAGAAAGATCAATAATGTAAACAACGTATTGTCAGTAAAAGAGAAGAATCATGGTTTTGGATTAGAGGTGCTGAGTTTAAATATTAAGTCTTGCCATGTCGAGTGATAGGCGTGGACAGCGAACCACATTGTTCAATTATGGGGCGCCATTACCGGAATCTTTGGGTCGCTGAAACCCCTTGACCAAAGGTGTTTTATTTTTAAAGAGCCAGGTGTACTCATCTCAAAAAATTTTGCATTCAAAAAGTCGAATTGTCACCAAGAAGCAAAGCGTACGTCGAATGAATCTTAAGCAACGGTCAATACCATCGACGTGAGTCGTCACATCTCCAAAATCAATGCATATTTCAGAAGTCAAAAATAACTTGTCTCATTTTACTTTATTTACCTAAAAGTCTTACGATCGCGGTTTGTGCTAAGTACCGGCGGTAGAAAAGTGATGTACAAATGAATAAAATTTATGAATTGATGCAATGTTTCAGCAAACATCAAAATGCATCAACAAGTGAAATCAGAAGTTTTTCAGTCTTTCATGTAAAATGTAAAACGATTGAAATAAATAGGCTGTTACTTGGCATCCCTACCCGTGTGTTAATCACAAACGTAAAATCTACTGATTTGTAGGGTAACAAATTTCGCAGAGATAGGAAAAGATCTTAAAAGGCGTTTTTAGCGTAGTCAAGTTTACGTGTTGCACATTACCTTGCCAGTGTAGGGGTAGGCAGATTCGCTCATCAAGCCGTTGTTGTAATGAATGTACTCAAAAGCTTGGCTCGGCAAACCCCTTTCAAAGATACGCAGCGTGTTTGCCTAAATGCTTTAAAAACTGTTTGATGCAGTGAAAAGTACAACAATACACAATCGCATTGCATACACAAACGAATTCCACGCACAATCGAATTCCATGCCCAAATAAAATGAACGGTAATGTTTAACTTAGTGCCGACAGGTGATATGTCCCCAACGATCGTTAAAGCAGCGCCTGGCAATAAACGCAGAAACTAAATGAGTGCAAATAAACGTCTTCGGGAATTCAACAAACACGGCGATGAGCAAGGTGCATGACAGTGCAAAAAACACGTCTTCTACGTCAACGCCGTCCTACTGCCTCAAGGCTTTATTTAGGTTTGAAACGTATGTAAAGAAGTTGCTTTAAGCAAGTACGAGTACGGTAAACGCGAATCAGCTAGCTGGTTGGTGTCAGGTCAAAGTGGAAAATTTAATGATAAAAAATGATGACGTAAATTTTCCTGTTGTTCACATACCTTCCAACAAAAAGCCTGATACATATCAACATAGAATGGTTCAACTTGTTGTTGTGTTCGAAATTAAGCATCTTTCGATTTAGAATAATAAATTCACTTACTGATTTTTAATTTAAGTTTTTGGTGCAAACACAGGGCCCATATGACAGGGCAGTCGAAAAACACAAATGTACAAGAATACTTAGGCACAGCGTATCACAGGAAAGATGTTGGTTGGTTGGTGCACGTAGTCAATACTGAAGAGAAACAAACACTGAAGCAAAGCACCAACTACATTCTGAGATCGTCATATGTAAGCTTGAGATAGTGGGTAAAAACGGATATTTGTAAAATGCATCAGACAGATGAAGTGAGCGGATAAAAAAGTTGGATGAAGATGCGCGTCGTTGGACACAGACATAGAGATGAAAATGAAAAAAGCAATAGTCTCCTGATTGACGAACTTAAAATAAATCCAATATCTTTGACATGTTTTGAACAAGCTTGAAACAAATGGACAAACTTTTATCTAAAGATAACAAGTTCCTTTTTGCTGCCAACCATGAATTTCGCGAGACAACTGCTTTTAGACAAAAGAGTTATCACTGAATGAAAATCTTGTTTTTTACATATTTTTTTCTGATTGCCAACTCTCTGCGGTTAGGGACGCTATTCTCAGATGTAAAACGCTTAGAGTCTGAAATAACACATCAAAACAGCAATANCATATACGTTTCTATATATTTTAGGTTAGAAAGTCAATAAGACATTACATAATTTTGTGGTTAATTGCGTAGAATAAGTCCAGANGTTATTTCAAGATTTGTGTGAGTAGGACAAAGAGCCTCATAAGCTCGGTNATTGTGAAACCTGTTGAAAGGATTTAACGGCAATCTTTGTGCAGTTTGATGCCCCCATGTACGCTATTTGGTTTGCATCATTTATTGGGCGTAAAAATCTCGACAAGAGATGTAAAACTTTAGTATATTGTCCACTGTTTTGTTGCCTCACCCGTTGCAACCGTGGTTGTCGAACATCTGCGCACAATCGACCAGTTGCTGTTCGGACAACGAATAAAGTGGATGTCCTTCTTTATGGATAGCTGTTGCTGATTCCAAACATCCAGATGTTGAAAAAGTCCAGCAACTGCCGCATGCTTTCTGAAGAAGAAAAGCGATTGAAATGTCCCGTTGGGCTGGGTTTTCTGGTGATGATGGTCGCGTGTTGTAGTTATATATTTAAAAAAAGTACTGATAGATTAAAGAAATTCGCATCGCAAAATAGTTGTGGAAGCTTTTACATCTGGTTGCCGTGGTCGGTTTTATGCGATTTTGGAAAGGGGTTTATGTCAAAAGCTTCTCCAGTTCAGAAAGTCGGATATGATCATTCAATACAGTTTGTGTGCAAGTGGGAAACTACGAAATGTCGACACGCTATGACCCAATCAAACATTTTGAACACTGACAACTGGACAAGCAAAGCAGGAAAAGCAAAAAGATTTCTAGACATTCAATCACCGCGAGGTTTCGCTACACTCCCGGCAAAATAGAAGGTAGCTTCACCTGTTACACACTTTTCGTACAAGGTACAGACGTTTCATACATGGCAACTATACGTGTTATAAACTTTTCGCTGTTTTGTAATCTTTTGCGAATTAATTTTAACTTTCAGGCTGGTTAATTATGCAAACAGGTGTGTGAACAGTGAACACTGGTAGCCATATCAAGTCGGGAAGTTTTCCAACGTTCTTGCTGATGTGCTAAGATGATATAAGCTATCCGTAAAGTTTTGCACTTTACGTTACCTATTATTATATTCAAAAGTGACGGTTTTTAACTTCTGAAGAGTTTATCGGCTAGAGCATCGCTCACTTTTCACACCCGCTTTTCTCTCGGGAGAGCCGCTGGGGCAGCCTTAGGAGGTGCCGAAACACTTAACGGTTTTCTCCTACGTATGATAGTTCTTCTGGCTCCACAACAAGACAGGTCAGATGTAATCATTCCAAATGGTCCTTGTCGACCTCTGGTTTTGCTTTCCCGTGGGCGTAAACAGGACTCTCCCCACCGACCCTTTTTGGGAGCAATCTGGTCACGTGACCGAACCATCGTAGCTGGTATGTCTCCATTCGGAGAAGTTGCTCGACATACCAGGACTTACGAATTTCACAGCTGTGCACTTTGTCGAGAAGTGTCACGCCGTGATCTCTCCACAAAAATCCCATCTCTGCCGCTTGTACTTGCGATAGCACACCTTCATGCATTACCCAAGATCACTGGCTATAGCTGAGTATCAGAACACTGATACATTGGAGTGTTTAAAAAATTCCCGTTTCGTGACCATGGAACGATAAAACACACGCAATGCTATATTGGCTTTACCAAAGCCATACCGTGCATCAATCTCCTCTTTTCGCCTTATGTCAATTGTGAATACCCCTGCGGAACTTGACCTTCTTGACCTGCTGCAGTGTATTGCCGCTCACTTTAACACATGCTGACTTGGGTTTCTAGAGAGACGTAATTTCTCGGTCTTTGTGGTGCCAATTTTCATTCCATGGTTGTACGCAGCTGAAATCCGATCAAGGGCATGTTGATTGTTGAAGGCCCTGTTCAGAAGATGCAAGCATTACCGAATGGTCCGCAAAAATCAAACGATTGATACTGTAGTTTTTAGTAGTGACACCCTGATCGACTCGACTGTGGCTGTCTATCCAATTTAAGTAGACTGTGAAGAGCGGTGACAGCACATACCCTTGTGGGAGTCCAAAACCGACTGTGAATGACTGTAACTTAAAATAGGCAGACATTTCTAAGCAGGAACACAATGAATTGACAGCCAGTAACAGATAGCCGACAACATGCACCGTGGTCTAACAACACTCCCCCAATGCTCTTCTCGAGGGATGCAGCCATACGATTTTTCGAAGTCGACAAAACGAACTGAGACATCGTTGGCACACTCACATGCTTTCTTGAAAATTTTTTGGAAATTTAATTTTGGTCTGTAGGTGCTGCGGCCAAGACGAAAAAAGCACTGATATCCGCCAGCTTTCGTTCAATTATCTTGCAGCATCTTCTTTGAGACACTTTTGGCACACTTTTCCAGGGAAGCTAGGGAAGGACATGTCCCGATGGTCAGTGCATTCCCTTCCTTCTTGTGTATCGGGACGATCACCCCAGTTTACCAGCCCTTCAATGATCTTCCAAAACGCCAGGCCACTTAACACGCATGAGTTAACCAAAGAACTCTTCTCTTGAAGAAATTAAGCATTTTAGGTCGAATTTAATCACAACCTAGTCTTACCAGCTTGTATTTTGCCAGCTAGGCAGACATTGGTCGCAGTGTTTTCCTCTCCAAAATTCAGATCCTGTGGGTCTGATGGTATGAGAGGGACTGGTTTAAAAGAGATTTGAAGCATGCTATCTGCCACGCATGTCCACAGATGAATAAGGCTCCGATTTGGTGTTCGATGACTCTAACAGTTTTAGATCTTTTGCGGCGGAGGCGCAGGAATGTTTGCCAGAACACTTTGTTGACTTGTGAATAATTATAATCTACTTTACATCCGAAATTATCCCACAGTGGTCTTTTGAACTGTTTCACCACGAGAGCTGCAGAATTTCGTGCCTCAGCCTAGTCGTGATTGCACGGAGAGTTCAATTTTGTATTTAATCAAGGCCTTGTACGTTACTTTCTTTAATGGCAAAGACCTTTCGCCTCCTGGTTGCACCAAGGGGTGGGTTTCTTTCTTGTCATCTGTCGCCATACCGAGCGGTTTCTGTCCACAAACCAGAATAGTTGATGAAATTTCAGGCTGTGAACAGCCGCCACTCCTCT
>JGI24021J15306_10007228_pt1 | contig 13506 bp, 11 predicted proteins | sample Ectturendosymbi1_FD_15306 | JGI IMG/M metagenome (IMG submission 15306) | reverse complement strand
GATTTCTTGCACTAAGTATCCATGGCTCTCAACCTTTGTAAGATGGTCTTTATATGTATGGGCTACTTCCTTGGTGATATAAGCAATTTGCGTTTTCATGTCATCAAACAGTGGTGTAGGAGGCGGGTTGCAATCGCACCCCCTTAAGTTTTGATTTATCAAATATCTGGGCAAAATCACTGAAAATCCGGACAAAAATGGCGCCTAACGTTTGCAGAAAAACACTTGAGGACCCTTCTGGAGGCCACACCAAAAAAGGGTCGCCATTATCTTTGTGGGAGAAAATTTGTAGGCAGAGTCGCACAGAAACCTTAAGCCGACTTCTGCTCATTATACTTCTGCTCATTATCTGCCGACTTCTGCTCATTATAAACATTTCTGTTTGAAGGATATGCCACAGAAAAATCATGAAACGAAAATGCTGTCCATTACTTGAGAATTTATTTGTTGTTCTAACTCTGCTGTGCAACAACGAAACTGAAAGTCTCTGTGGACAATTAAGCGAAAAGGCTGTAGCTGCCGATGATACTTCTCAATACAGGTGTCGTCTGACGGGAGCATAGCCGCTTTGGTTGGGACAGTCAATGCAAGACATTGCATAGTATTACCACAAGGTGAGACGAAGAAGCGATTTGTAACAACTTTTAACACACATGCTGAGATTTATTGAAAACGCCAACTATACTCTCTCGCACACCAGACCGATGAAAACATTTGCAATTGCAAGTTGGTAAAGTGGAAATTACGGGAAATACGAACGACCACAAACGACAGATGTGAATCAGCTGTGTGAAGAAGGGTTTGTGTTGAAATGTTTTATTGCAAAAAAACAAAGCATAATAATGTCAAGCGCTAACATGACGTTTCAGCGGAAAACAAACATACGACAATAAACAAACTTTTATTTCTACTGTTGCTGACGTGTACCTAGACTGTGTCCAGAATTATTATAGACAAGCATCTTGTGCTTGGCGCCCATCGGTGCTGTACTGCGGAGCCCTGCCCTGAAAAGTGCTGATAATAATAAAAGGCATGCTCTGATCAGCTTTACATTCACTTCGGCAAGTTCATACGGTTACAGCGGCTTTGAAATTCGTCGAATGCAACGGCGACAAGCATCAGACAATCGAGCTCATGTTGCAGTTTAGAAAAGTACCAGTAAATAGTCCAGCAACATTACAAAACAGCTTTAGTAACAGATGTCGTTGTCATGCTGCAGGTTCTGTATCTTCGAGGTCTTCAACTTGCTGTTGCTCATCGCCATTATCTATAAGAAAACATCAACCAGCGTGATTCTATTGGAACATACTCTGGAAGATCTTAGCGTCTGATTCTCTGCTGAATAAGGATTTATTTTCATAGACAGTCAACCAGCGTGTTCCATGTCAATGGCAAAGCTTTCTCATATCGACTGTAAACACTGCATGACAACAGTCGACAAAGAAAAAGTTTAAAAACGAGCCCAGTGGATTATAAAAGTAATAGGTTGAGCTTTTTGATCCGAAGAGAGCGACACTTCTTCATAAAAGCTCGAATCGAAAATGGTGACGGAAGTTGCGGTGGGGGAAAGCACGTGTGTACGCATACACAGTGTGCGTATTATTATGGGGCAAATGACCAAAATGTCTCAGCAAAAACACCAGGTAGGGAACTAAGTTTAAATCCAGGCGACATTGGTTTACTGATATCAGTACCACTAGAAAAAAAACATGTACTTTACTCCCAATTGCTTTTGTGGTTTGCTTGTGTTGCGAGCTTGCATGCAAACCGCACTAATTAAATTAATTGAGGATACAAAATGATCGGATTTCATGTAACTGTTTTGCATGTAGCATAGTCTGTACATTTACCGTATTCGGACTACTGCATTCTAGTACAGCATTTTCAATTTAGCTTTCAGAGGTAGTAAAAAGCAATTTTTCATCACTTTAAATGTAAACATGACGCTGAAGATGACTAGATAGTTTCAAAAATCTTGCACACTTGAATGAAATATAGATAATGTCAGTTCAGTTTTGACAAATTAGCATGTTTGTGTTGAACAGTACCCATTTGCTAGCTTTCACTTGATATGCTATGTGCTATGTTTGCTTAACATTCTCACCACATAAATCACTTCACCACAGACCGAATATTTGCAATACAAACAAATTTGTTAAGAGACTGAATGACAAGGATTTCACACATTGCAATGTTGATAGGCCTATTCATCATAAAAACTAATCACTTTGGAGTTTTACTATATGCTGAACTTCAATGAAACTCATTGGGTTTCATTTGATACTTGTATGTAACATCAATGGTATCTTCTATTTTTGGGCATTACGGTTCTAAATTCGCTTATTACCAAGCTCATCACAACCAGCTTCATTGCGTGTTTTTGTCATTACGATACTGTGCAGCTGAAATTTTTAGTGAAGGCTAGCTACCATTTGGCTAGATAAAAAAGCGAGATTGTTGGTTTCAACACTTAACTGAACTGTAGAAATGAACAGTGGAATCAAACATAGGCTAATGTTCCAATAAGTGAATCTCTCCAGGGATTTTCTTGTTTGAAATTAATATCCATACAGGTAAAGGCAGACGCATTGCGTTGCTAGCTAGCTCACTAACAGTAGCTGATACGCGCATACAGAAAAGTTCCACAATGACGTCACAGCCAGTGCCGGAACTGGAGGTTTGTGCCAGGGGGGCAAAACTTAGCTGAAGGAGGCCCACAGCCAACACTCAGAAAAAAATTAAAAAAAGATAGTGAATCCGGATGTTGTGGATATCTATATCAGCTAAAAAAACGAAAAACACCCTGAAAAACGCAAAAAAACAACTAGCCTACCTACTGAAAACCAAAGGAATTATAAATATCAAAATGTGAGCTAAAGGGTCCCAGTTTTTACATTTAGCTTGCCAGGGGGACGGCTCACCCCTATGCCCCCTGTCAGTTACGCCACTGGTCACAGAACCAAGACTTCGCGATCTGCTGTTGTGGAACTTGTCACTTCGCAACCCCCCGGTACCAGCGTTGATAAAAATGAGTGATTTGGAATCAGAACGAAAAGTTATACGGATGCCAACGAAAAAATCATGTCACATGATCTTCAAAAACAAACAACAACGGCTTCGATCCTACGAATACCTTCTCCCTGCATGTCTGAAGTCCATAAAGTAAGATTGTCTCTTAGAAGTTGCATGATCAGTGTAGAGTCTTTGTAGGATTCTTCACTCAAGGTGTCAAGCTCAGCTATTGCGTCATCAAATGCTTTTTTTGCGAGGCGGCAAGCCCGGTCCGGCGAGTTCAATATTTCGTAATAAAACACAGAGAAATTCAAAGCCAGTCCTGAAAATGGATTAAATAAATGCGTAACGATGTTTCGGAATATTTGCAAAACTTCACCAGCTACTCTTGTTTTGACAACAATCAAGTGAAAAAAGCAACAGCGAATGTTTCCACAACAGACACTTTGTGTTAAGCACGGTAATGCGCATATTGACTTCAGAAGGCCAGCAATCAGAAATGAGACACGAATCGAAGAGTGACTGCAAGTGAAGTGCAGCAATATGTTTTACTTGGCATCTATTCTTTAAATAGATGTTTCTCGAGGCATCAGCGATACAACTGCATCACATGTTACCAACAGACACTGGTCCACCATTAAAATTAATAAGCTGAGAAAGATCCCGGCCGAGTAAATAGGCGCGACGTCGGCGACAAGGTTCATGGTCAGCGTCAACTCCAGAAAGTCTGTTTTAGCATTGACAGACATTCAGTTGCTCTCGTTTTTTTCCAAGCCTTCAAACTGGCTAATGCTTTTGTCAACGTGAAGTTGAGCAGTAATCGTTAAAACATTTAGGGCTTCAATTGTAAACAGCAACGTCACCGAGTTTAAGTCGCTTGCTTTTCAGTATTATGGGCTTCGCTATACGACCTTCCCATTTTTTCGCTGCTCAGTGCTGCTGCTCCAACCTGTGAAGTACTTAATGGAGAAAGGGATACGTAATGGATTTGACAGACGCTTACAACTTCAGCTACAAGCTCAGCAATAACAACTAAACGTTTGAAAATGTTGGGACAGCATAAAATAACCTGTGTTCTTGTTTACAAGGGAGGCATGTCTTGGCTGGGTCATTCTTTGATTTGTCTGCTTAGCTTAGCACTAATATTCTTCATGGTGCAGATAAACGAGCCTAGCATCAAACTGAAAAATGAAGACTTTTCTTCGGTTTAACTAAATCAGAGACATCACTTTCTGGTTCTGAAATAAACAATGTTTGAGAAATACTGCAATTAGATCAGTGGTTCTTAAACCTTTTCTCTACCACGCCTCCCGCAAGTAGTTGTTGTCCTTTGTTTCAAGCTCCCCTGACTTTACATAAGTAAATTGGACGGAACTCTTTCCCATTCAGAAACTTCCCATGTTGTAAGCGTGTTAGGGCTCGCGCCACCCTGGAAATTGGTTGACCCCCCTGGGGAGGCGTGGCCCCACGGGCGTAACGAGGTTAGATGGCGTCCGGGGCAAGAAGCAAGTTTGGCGCCCCGTGCTTGAATTTAGGGTCTTGAGGAAGCAAACGTACTGTATTGAAGAAAGCACTTGTGACAGTGTTGGGACTTATGCCAGTGTGGTCCAACTACTTTCGGTCTACGGGCCATTTTACAAAAACGTGACAACTCGCGGGCCACTTCTAATAAAATAATTTATAAAACAATTTATTGACAAGATTTAAAATAGAAAAAAGAAAATGAGTGAAGTCAATGTGTCACTGAAATTATTACACAATAGCAATGAAAATATATTACAAATTTGATTGTGGTTTCTCTGACACTATTGTTCCTATATCAAAACATCATTGGTTGCAAGTCGGAGACCATTGTCCAGTGGTTTGTCTGCCATTCGATTTATGTTTTTGGATTTGACTTGCTTCGTACATAGTAGAAAATATAGCCTACTCTCACACATGTATGTGCTTCTAAACGCCGAGTGCATTTTTCTTGCGAAATCTTTCCGTTTGGGAAACCTATTTATGCTGATTAATTTCTACAAGGTCTTTACGGTCTGGCCCAGGGGTCTCCAAATTTTTTTGTCAGAGAGTCGCATAAGCTATTACCAGGCGTGTGGTGGGGTGGGAACAGCGTTTCCCACCGCCTTGTTGCACTATAGTAACGTTACTTGAAGATTTGGATTTTTCATTTCAATTTCTACGTGTAGCGGATTGCGAGAACTAAAGGAGCTTTTCGCGTGTGAGGGCATCTGAGCAATATTTGATGTTAGAATTCGGCTTCAACCTAAATCAGGGGTGTAGTGGCGTGCGAACGGCGTTCCCACACCTCAGTGCTTAATGTTTTCAGCACTACACCCCTGGCTATTACAACTTACGTAATGAGATTGTTTCGGGATATGTTACATTCGCCCCATTCAATAAAATTTACGTAAATATATTATTTTTTCATTATTCACAAAAAGTCTTCGTGAGCCGGATGAAATGTCTCCGTGAGCCGGATGAAATGTCTCCGTGAGCCGGATGAAATGTCTCCGTGAGCCGGATGAAATGTCTTCGTGAGCCGGATGAAATGTCTTCGTGAGCCGGATGAAATGTCTTCGCGTGCCGATTTGACTCGTGGGCCGTAGTTTGGAGGCCCTGGTCTGGTCTAACGTCGGTAATATTGTACATAATATTCTTAAAAGATGATACGCTTGTTCCAATTAAAATTACCTACTGTAACATCCACACAACAATCAGCAGTGAGAAAGCACGCGGGCCACATGTGGCCCTGTAGCTGGACCACGCTGCCTTATGCAGTTAAATTATTACTTGTTAGTTTTGTAAAAAGTCTAGCTGCATACGTTTTTTGCATTTGTTGTTGTTGCTGCACACAATATTTTGTGAAAACAGGCAACATTACTCCAAATTTGGGCACAGTAACACCAAACATATATGTCAATGGTGGGCAAACTGCGGCTCGCTGACATGGTTTGTATGCCTCTTCTAGCTGAAGAGCAATAACTCAAATTAATAGCAAGTTGTGGCGTAATATTTATTGTTTGTGTCATTCATCAAAGTGTTTACATGAATTCTTAAGGTTACTTACCAAAGAGTCTACGTGATTTGATGTAGTTTTTTATGTAAAACGTTTTGTGCCAAACTTCCATTCTTTACCGGATTGTATTTGTATTGACGCTAGGAACTGAATTTGCGACTTGCTGGTGGTTTTGGTTTTCTGCAAAAACTCTTCTACTGAACAAGTTTGCCCAACCCTGATATTGTAGTTTAATTTCACAGGAAAAAAACGTGTGATGAGAAACTTGCAATAAATTAAAATTAACGATAGGAGCTAGGCGCCGCAGACCATTCGTGGCATTTTAAGCTAGGCGCCGCAGACCATTCGACCATTCGCGCCGCAGACCATTCGTGGCATTTTAAGCTAGGCGCCGCAGACCATTCGTGGCATTTTAACGATAGGAGGTAGGCGCCGCAGACCATTCGTGGCATTTTAAAGGAGTACAAAGAAAAAAGCAGACTTTTTCGCACTGAAAAATACACATTTCCTTCTTAAATGCTTTACGGAAAAGATAAAATTCAAGCCATACTGAAAGTGATATTATATCTCTTGATCAAAAACAGGTTCTCCGGTTTTAAAAAAACATGTCCAATTGACATTGTCCCTTATCAGTGAAATTTGGTTAAAGAAATAGGAAAACGCTTTATTAAAAAGCACACTTACTAATGGTGGGCAGAGTGAAGTGTTGTCTGATAAATATATATTCCATAAAATTATGAAGCACCAAACGTTCTGTGGTACGCCATGAAAGTGGGGAAACGCCGCTACGGTGGGGGTGACACTGACATTACCCAGCATCCTTTAGATGTATGACAGTACTGCAGGTTTTAATGCTCAGAAACAGCCTTGTATGTTGTGTCGTTTTTTTGGATGTCCAATATGCATTTTTGTTGTGAAGATACATTTACATGTTTAAACTACATACATTTCTTCTTTGGTCTAGATGCATTTTTTCTGTTGTAATATACAGAGTATCCACAAAGTTTGGGTGCACAGAGGTTTTCACTATCTATTTCATTTGTTCAGGTGATTTTTCCTCCCCATAGGTTTATTTAATTAAATGATGATGGCTCTGTCCATAGAAGAACGAATCGAGTTGGTGCTGTTGAGTGGACGAGAAGGATGGTCTTAGTACTCAGACTTTACGCCCTGTATATACTCACAATTGACGAAACACTACACATAATTAGCAGCTATTTTCAGAGTCGGCCACCACATATCGCAAAAATTTCATCTTGGCTTAAAATCATGCAATAAGATAAAACTTAGTATATTAATTGTCATTGTGGCAGCGTAGGCATAAATGCATCTTTTGATCTGCCAAACCAAAAACAGTCAGTTCTGCATTTTGAACTTTCCTATAAACAAGAAATGGACAGATCCTGTTTCACTAACTGAAAATTTCAACTCTTGGTCTCACTGTGGTATAACAGACAGTAATACAAAACTGTTACCTAATCTAATAGGATCTGTTGGTGTAAGGTCCTTTGTCGCAATTTCATTAGCAGCTTTGTACGCCACCAAACTTTTCTCAGCAACATCCTTCCTTTGCTGACCACTGGCAAACTCAGCCTCGTACCGCAAGTAGTCACCTTTCCTGAGAGTTGAGATCAATTCAAATATAATGACAATACATATGCAGCTTAAACCAATCAACATTATTAAAGTAAAAGGTATACAAACACATTGGATTAGTTTTCACGAAAAAGCTTCATTCATGCCACTGCTGCAAACATGTCAGATTGACAAAATCACTCCAAATACCAGGAGTTATGTTCCTTAGTTTTCTGTTAAGTTTAAAATACTGGTTTTGTTGGACAAAAATACATAAGCAGGGAAGCAGTGCTTGGTAGATGCAACTAATTCATCTTAAGTATGGTAACACATTTAAAAAATAAGAACTCCAAACTTCACAGTTCAGCATGAATATCAAGTAAAAGCAAAACTGCACACAACTTCATTAAAACAAGCTACTTACATTTTATAATAAAATACTGTGGAGGAAAGTGTTGCAGCGTTAGGAATTAAATGCTTTTCTAGAAGGTCCAAAATTTCTTTACAAATTTTTTCCAACTCTTTTTCAATCTACAAAAGGCTTTGAAATAGGTCACATGCGCTTCTCGGTATGAAATGACATAAAATACAACTTGTACAAAATATTATATAACCATTTTGCAGATGACCAGCAGATAGTCAATACAGCAACAAATTTGGCTAGCATATGCACAACACAACCACATATCAATTTGTGCCACAGACTTTGCCAAAGTGACACAAACCTTTCCAATATAATGAAAAATATGCACTTCATGCAGAAAATGCAGGAAGTTACTAAGACTGTTGGGAACTTCAGGCATTTGTAAGATAATTCCACTAAAACACATCACTTGCAATGACGATATGGAAACAAGACAAAGTTTGAATGGTGTTTGTTTGTACAGGGCCAGAGAAATTGGACAACCAAGAAACAACTGTCAAAAAGATGGTCTCAAGACAGTCAGAAAAGCATTTGTGCAAAATCGTAGAAAGTCTATATATATATATAAAAAAGGTACATGGAAACACACACGTACGAAAAAATTTATAAAATTCACATGTTTCAATTCCTTAATCTTATTTTTGTGAATGGATATTTTTCGCTAATCTTAAACTGGTATTATTTCATATAACTAGACTTTGTAGTTGCTCAGATATACACATCTCAATTTTTTAAATGTTGTTGAAATGCCCTAACGCACTGTGCACACTTATGAGGTTGTAAGACCAATGGATTGTGGGTTGCTGCTCTGAAACCCACAAATAGGTGTGGCAGAAATGTGCACACAATACACAGACTAAAAATTACATGCAAGTTCATGATCCTTACCCATAACATACAATACAGATATCACTGACATTTGTATCATAAAACATAACTAATGTCTTCTGGACCGGGACAAGACTTTTTGGTCTGAGCTGTTTCGGTCTGGCTGATTCAGTCTGGGACGTTTTGGTCACAGGACATATCAGTCTGACTGTTTCGGCTGGGGTCATTTCGGTCATGACATTCTGTACATAGACATCCGATTTCATTGTTATTGATTTACATAGGCAGGCCAACTACCATGCTAGCTGGTGTTATACCAACTCAGTTTTGAGGAGTGATGATTGCAATTAAATTTGAATTGCATTTATGAATATGCAGTATTTGTATTTAATTTCAAAATGTTGATAATGATTATATATTCGCTTGCTAATGATGATGAAAAATGTTTATGCTGATTAACTGTTGGATCTTGGATCATGTTTGTAGCTTTTTAAATAAAATCTTTCATTGATATAAGCACGTTTCCATTAAAAAGTGAACATGTAAGATTTCTGCAAGATTTAATAGTCTGACTGAAACGTCTTCAGATCGAAACGATTAAGACTAAACGTGTCATGACCAAAATGGCTCAGGCTGAAACAGTCAGACTGAAAGGTCGTGTATCCGTTGTAGACATTAACACTTTGAGAACCTGGGTACGGTATATTCGTACTTTGAAATCGACTTGAAACCAGCAATTGTCAGTTGCCTTACCAACGCCCTAGCTCCTCCGCCGATTGCACTAGAGAGCTGTTCAAGGGCTCAAACAAATCGGCCAGTCATCTAGTCTGCACTCAAAAAAAATTTTTTTGGTTGGGGTTTGCAGATTTTTTGTGAGTGACGTCATAAATGAAGTAGTTTTTGGGCCATTTTGGCTCATGCTACCTGGCCAAGGGTCCAACTGCTAGGCCGAAGTATTTCGATGAAGTTTTCATTGGAAACTAGGCTCAAGTCCGAGACTTTTGAGCCTTCGATCAACTTTCTAGCATTTCTGGTTCAAATTTATAATCTAATATAAACTAATTATTATCTAATTAACTATTATTAGCCAAGTATTTTTATTGCTTTAGATCTGAACCCGAAACCCCAGCAGGTCATCCAAAGTATCAAAAGACTCAGATTGTAGCCTAGTTTCCAATAAAAACTTCAGCGAAACACTACCATTTAGCGGTTTGGGCCCAGGGCCAGGTGAAGTTGGCCAAGGTGGCCTAAAAGCTTTCCACTTATGACGTCACTAACAAAAAATCCATAACCCCCAACCAAAACATTTTTTTTCAAGTGCAAACTACAAGACTTGCCGAGTCTTTTGAGCTTTTGACCGGGTCTGTAGCGTTTACAGGAGCGGAGAAATTCCCACGCAAAGCCACGTGCGATCCAGCTGTTTTTGCGCAAACTGCTTGAATTAACCCGAGTGCAAAAGTCGTGAGACCGAGACCAAACCTCGAGACTCCATCGCTGTGTTACATACAGTGGGGAAACAATATTCTTTATAGTAAATGCAATATACATCTATGTCTGAACCAGTGATGGAGTTTCGAGACCCATTTTTGTAAGTCTCTGACATACATGAAGGTTTCAGATCTCGTATCTGTCTCGAAGGCTATGGGTCTCGCGACTGTGAATATTGCAAAGAAACAGTTTAGTAACATTTCTAAAATTCTAACAATTTTTGTTTGTAGTATTTGCAGGTAAGAAACAATCAAAACATGTTGGAGAAAATGCCAGAAATTAAAAAAAATTCAACTCAGAAGTGATGACAACATTCAAAAAAAATTTGGCCAAATGCTCAAATTTTGAAGTCTTCGAGTCTCAGAGTTTGATGATGTCTCAGTCTCAAAGTTGTAATCAGGTTTTGGTCTCGACTACACTGGTCTAAACAAACACAAAAGTTGTTTCAAGCTCTATCACCAGTGATGTACTTTAACTGCAATTCTAGTGCATTTTCAAATGTTTTCAAAACTTGCAACAAACGTTGATTTGGTATATGCAATGCTTCTTTTGATAAAGTGTGAACTATTCATAAGATAAAGATTCTTAGTAGTTGATAATGCTTTGTTAGAGACAAAGAAAAAAATCACCTTTTCAATAAAAAACACGACTTTCAAATTCCTAAGGCGTAAAATGGTTACGAAATTTCAACAATTAGTGTAAATAATTACAGAAGCATTGACGTTTTTTGCATTGCTGCCATTTATAGAAATACTATGTTTATAGGATAAAAGGCAATTATTTCAATGCAAATTGATAGCAATTCATTAAAATCTGATGTTGTAATGACTCAGCTCTTAAAATTTGTTTCTTTTCAGCAGTTCATTAAAATCTGATTTTGTAATGACTGAGCTCTTCAAAGTTGTTTCTTTTCAGCAGTGCTGCTTCATGTGACCTATTTGTTTCAGTTTCGCTTTTCTGTTATGAAATATACTGACAAAAAGCAAAAATATGCTTGTATTTTTTAAGAACTCAAAATTTCATGTACACCGGCCTAAACAACCAGTGTCCCTCAATTCACCACATCAACCCATTCCCCCCAATAAATCTCAGATTAGGAAAATAACACACAATCTAGATTTTAGGTGCATATTTGACAATAATTTTGAGTATAAAAATTTTCTTCAACAAGTGCATAATAATGCGGTCATAAGGGGTTAAGTCAATTCCCATACATTCATATGAGAATTTAAAAAATTCAGATTATGAAGCAAATATTCATATTCTTGTATTATTGCTCTCCAACTGTACTAAATCATACAAGACTAGTCATAACATGTGACTTACGCTTACATAAAAGGGACAATTTTGCACAAACTACCAATGGGACGTTTTTGCACAAACTACCAACATATGGCAAAAAATCGATATTTTCCTGATAGTTATTACCAGCATCTTAAACATACGCAGATCACATGAATCATGAGAATCAAATTGAGACAACTGAATCAAATTATTGTACACATGTTAATTAAACAGTGAGAAGGAAATGAGAATTTGTGTTCAAAAATATCAGCCAACCTTGCATCTATATAAGTATTAGCAGACATGTGCAAAGGGGAATGCAGAAGTGTGACATGTTTTCAATGCAATGGTCAAGTAATTATGGTTCCTAAAGATAAGCTTCTGGTAAGTTGAAAAACTAATGGGGTATGAGCATGGCTGATTTAAATAATAATAGAAGACCTTCATGATAACTTTGGTCTCAATCATGTTCACCAACAGTCAATCATTTCCTTTGGTGAAAATACTCCCTTAGTAACTTACAGTGACTAAGGTCAAAACATTAAGAGGCCTGATTCATTTCGCCAGGATATCACTACTCTGACCCTACCTATGCAGCAGGACTCATGTCAGGTCAATTTAGGTGAAAAGTGTCAACCCCAGAGACAGAAAGGAATAATCATTTATTAAGTTTGCGTCAAGACAAGAAGTATAACTTGAAAACTTTGAAAAGTGAATTCTAATCCTTTGATTCTTTGAGAAAAAAACATATTTGTGAACTTCCACTGCTACAAAAAGGTGACTGAATGTGGAGGTACTGCCATTTGAAATTATGTTGCTGAGAAAGAGTTAAGTGTTTGGGTTGTAACACAGGAAAGCGACAGTTGCAATGAAATCAGCAGTTCATATAAAATGCATTGCACTAGGACATTACATCATCAACATGTAACACTTAGGGCTTTCAGTGTATTATGAACGGTCTCTAAAATGGCAGTCGCAATCTAGTTTGATATTGTGATTCCATGTATTCATACAGGTTTTAGAAGACTTTTGAAAAAGCAGGGAACCAATGTACATTGTAGTCTGTCACATTGCATATTCTATCTGATTTAAAGGGAAGTAAAAGGTGGCACAACTTTGCATTATTACTCACATGAATCAAACAGACTATTGGAATTTTCAGGTCAGGGATTTGAAACCCCTATATATTTTTCTGTTCATAGAAAGGAAAAAAACTTTGAAACATCGTCAATCTCTTGAAGTCTGAACAGTTGTGTTTTACATATCAACACACATCATACCTCGGAACGATACTGTATAGCTTGCTGAGCATATTCAGGGTCGTTCCTTGTTGATTCTTTCTGCTCAATGCTACTAATTACTCTCTTTGTGCACCAATCACATTTTTGTAAGCAACAGAAAGCAGGTTTCGTTCTTCTGCAGTAAGCTCAACATCCTGCTTGGCAACTTTCTTCATTTCATCTACCATTTCTATCAAAAATATATTTCAGAAGATATTGCAAAGCACTAGCAGACATCAAATAATACTGAAGCACAGCTGCACTATGTATGGCCAGCAATTACAAACAATAAAAATCAAACTTACAGAAATGCTTATACAAAACTACCACTTGGAGATTTAGTCTAGAGCAGTGGTTCTTAACGTTTTCTTTATCATGCTTCCACAAGTACTTGTCCTTTGTTTCAAGCCCTACTGGCTATCAAGAAATTGTTGGTAAAGTTATTGATCAAAATTTTACATGCTGTACAGTGCTTTAAGGACTTGCACCATATGCACCCCTGATTTAAAACCACTGCTTTAGAGTAAACACACTGTTTCCTGCCATTTAGGGCAGTTTCTTTGCTGAAGAACACATTTGCTGCCAATCTTTTTGGG
>JGI24021J15306_10007222_pt1 | contig 13512 bp, 8 predicted proteins | sample Ectturendosymbi1_FD_15306 | JGI IMG/M metagenome (IMG submission 15306) | reverse complement strand
GGTTAAGCTGCTTAAATTGCCAAGTGTGACGCTTGCGAACATTTGTGGCACAAACAGTCACAATCGGCGAGCAAAAGGTCAGCCCGGAGTCGGAGTCGTTACAATTTTCTGCGACTCCGACTCCTCAGGTTCAAAATACTTCCGACTCCGACTCCTCGACTCCGACTCCACAACCCTGATCTGCATGTCACCTGCTTCAAGTGATGCTTGTCTATTAGATTTTGCTGTTTTTGAAGGTTTGCTTTTTCGTGCGTACAACAGTCAAAGCTCTTCCTTCAGGGAAAAAATCATAAATTGAAATGCTAGCATCACAGATGTTAGAAAGGTCAGGGATGCATTCAGTCCAGAGATTTTTAGTCTTAGTTCAAGTAAATCTTTGAAAAGAAAATTTCTTGTTTTTCGCAGACTTTGCTTTTGCAACTCGCTGTGTTTTTCAACTTCCGATAAATGCTGGTGCTCAACAATCATTCAGCAAGGTCCCTATGCTGGTTGAACTGTAGAGATAAAGAAAGTTTGTCTTTGTATATCTTCTTTTCAGAAAATTGAAGCAATAAATCGAAAAAGTTATTAACAGATTGTAGAAATGAGCAAATTATTTGCCTCTTTGATTTACCAGGTAAATTTGTTGCTAGCATTAATTTGATTCCGATTGATTTGATTGGTTTCAACATCAACTCCTCGGTGTAAATTTTAAGCACTATGGGATGGCAAGTCTCATTTATCGGGTTTACACTTCAGAAAGCAGAATCCAACCGGCTGATTCCTCGAAAGCTTAGAGCAAACCTAGAGCTTCCAATTGTCGTCGACTCGGACAGCGTGTCCAATTCACCTCAGCTTGCCTGAAATATTTTAATTGTGCAAAAGCCAGAGAAAATCTTACCTTGCTCATTTACTCATACGGTGTGAGAGAGTATCCTTGCGTTTGTTTGCTTTCTCTGCTCTTTCTTTAGCCTTTCAACGTTTCACCTGTGAGCACTGCTTGTAGATTTTAGGACTGAGGATATGTGGTGTTACGTAAAATCGATTTCCTATGAAAAAAGTTTGCTCGATTAATGATTCGCTTGTTCGTAACTTTTGTGTAGACTAGTTACTTGAATACAATTATTTGTGAGCGTGCTTTGTAAATCTTTCAAAAGAAAAAAGAAACTGAAAGAATATTATCGTCTTATTTCAAACAGCATTTCACAGTGTATACTTTTGAACTGACTTTTACTGTTAAGTCTAGCAATCCTTAAAAAAACTCATTTCATTTTCCAAATGAAAGGCTATCGAAAAATACCAGAGCACTTAGCGACATGGAGATGATTGAAGTCAATGTTAACGCGTTGCTTTGAGCAAAAGAAACAAAACAACCCGTGTAAAACTCTTAAAGTTGAGTAAACAAATCACGTGATAGGTTTCTTGAGTGGGCAATTGCTATCTAAAAACCAAGCACCAATCTGCTGCTGCTTAATTTGCTTTTTCTGCTGTGGCGGAAGAAGCAAGCGCACGTTCTCATATACTACGCTTGTTACCTTGCAGGACCAAAGTAAATACGTTCGATCTTGGATCATTCCTCCTCAAACCCGTACAACGCGTTCGCAAGTATCCACTTTTATTGAACGAATTGCTTAAAACTACAGAACCTCCCGAGCCACCAGCTGATTGCGCTTGCTACAGGGATCTGATGGCCGCCGTCAGACACATGGAGAAAGCCGTCAAACAGACCAATGGAAAAAAGCGAAAAAAGGATTTTGGTACACATTTTTTTCTTCCTAAGTAATTGCTTTCCAACTAAGAGTGTGCTTTCTTTTTGCGACCGGTTCTACGAAAAAATGCGTTGAAAGAATTTTTGGAAAAATGAACACTAAGTGCATTTTCACGGAACGCAGAAGCAGTTAAATATTTACTTCAAAACTGAGTTGAGGTTTTTCAGCAGCATCTTCACATTGCTGGAACATGCTTTTAACAGTTAAAGTGCATTTTCGTGATAAACTTATTTTCGTTGCAGTTCGAAGATACAGAAACCGAGAGATATTGTCTGGAAATTTTTTAAACGTTTCCTTCGACTCCGTGAAAAAGGCGGCTGAACTGGCTAAGTCAAGGTTGAGTCGAGCGACGAGCATTGGAATGGCTGATGAGGAGGAAAAAAAGTTCATCGATTTGGAGAAAAAGTGAGAGAAGAATCCTGTACGAGTCGGTGGTCCTTAGCCAATAGTCAGTTCCTATTTTTGGGAACAAAGTTGAGGTGCTTTGTCTTTCCTATTTTGCTAATTACAGTACTTTCGTTGGAGATCGGTTCGATAGCAGCAGTTAAATTTTTCCCGCTCTTGATTTTCTGCTATGAATTTTAACAACAAATGCATTTCGTGTGATTTTTTGTGTTTACTACTGATCACCAGAAGAAAGTTTATTTTATTTGAATTTTGACACCATATGTTGGCACGCGATAAAATTTGAAAATCTGTGAAAGAAGAACAGTATTCAATGAGATATTCTGTAACGAATTTGTGACATAACCTGTATAGGTTAGAAATTAAAGAGCGAGATTATGTCATAGCGCCTCAAAGGCAAATGGTAAAAATCTGCATAACGGTTATATGCAAACGAAAAAAGGGCCAACAGCGAATTTTGGAAAGCAGAGAATATCTTTATCAGCTCCCACACGCACGTGCCACTTTGTTTTGTGTTTATGCAAGTCTATCTGCCAGTGTCACATCACCCATTCGTAATATAACTCAATTTCAATCAAATGTTTTCCAAAAGATTGAAGATCTTCGAACGATCCGTAAAAACGTTTTTGGAAAATTGCCGCACGTGTTTCGAACGCTACGTGGATTGGTTCAAGTCAGAACAGGTCCTGCTGGAAGATTTGTCTGAAATTTCTTTGAGTCACAACACGATGATCGTTTCGTTGCAAGCAGCTGTTGAACGCATCAACAATCGTCTCGTTTCAATTTTCGTAAGTTTATGAGTTTTTTTCCCGCAAGTCTTGTCCAGCTTTGAAAAACTTTGTCACTTCGTTTGTTATCTTGTGAGGGCTGTGGCACGTTTTCCTGCTTAGGTAACGGCCCTAGTGTAAAGTGCAAATATGGCAAGAGCAATTTTGTTTCTCAAACCATCAAAAAAGTGAAATTTAGGAAAGTTCAAAAGNACTTTTTCAAGTTTTTGGTTACTCCAACAAATCAAGATAAAAANATTTTCATCTCGAAAATCAGATTATGAAGTGAACTAAAGCAGTAATTTTATGTTTCGTTCAAACCTTTGCCATTGGACGATATGATAAAGTAAAAATATTTCTGACATTTTTTTACTTTAGGCAATACCGGCATACTTGCGTTGACTTCACTTCAAGAAACATCTTTAGAAATGATTTTCATGTTGAAGACAGTGGATACTTCCAATACTTTCCATAGACCCAGCGCTGGGAATATTCCTCAATTACATGTGTGGCGTAACATATGATCAGAAGTTATAAATCTGTATGCTAGATGTGGCAGAACCTCTTCGAGTGAGGATGTTCGCTTCGAAAGAAAAAATATAGACAAAAAATCCTCTTTTTTCTCTTCGAGAGAAATGAGTATGGGCGAGCTACAGCGAACCTTCACGATGGAGTGCAAGTCGGGCCAGGTAGTTTTGGGTGTATGTTTCCCACTCGGAGGACGGGAAACCTCTGAAACGAATGAGGGGACGGCCAACACTTCGTGTACATGAATGCAATTCACCATAGAGACTGTTTTTTGATAAACGACATTCAATGCGACGGAAAACGTGACCGAGCCAGCACAAAAGCCTATTTTGAGAAAGCCAAACAAGGACCTATAGCCGGTGCGCTGCAAACTGACCGTTTTTGACCTTGTCCCTTCACGTGACGCCACAAATACCGCGGAGGAATCGACTGTAAAACTGTTAAGCTTCTCTCTTATTGCATGTATGTCGGTATATCGGTGCACATACTGACATGACTGAAGATCTCAATCCTCCCTTAAAAACCTAATTGATTAATGTGTAGAACCCTATCAGGTGCCACCACTCCGTGCCAGGGTGCGCCTGGGACAGTGATGGCTATAGGATTTTCTAATTTCCTCGAAACTGCGGAACTACAGCCCCATCTGCTGTTGTAGGTGGGCGCCATGCCCATGATTGCCAACTTTGTGATTCTATATAGTTGCACTTTAGGCAACGTCACTATTGATTGCTGTCACGCTTAAGCTCATTGATTCCGTGTGTCGCGATGATGATTCAGTTTTAAATTATCTCATACAGCTATATGTTTGCGTAACAAGTGCATCGTTTTCATAAGCTTAATGATAATAATTAATAAACCTTCAAACTTTGCAGAAAGACCAGCTACAACTTCGGATTGTCTTTCCTCTTTTGTCCTTGCTTGATCTTTTCAAAGGGCCGCAAGCAGTTACCGCAAAAAGGTTTAGTAAACTGCCAGAACTCGAAAGCATCCTGAAGCGACATGAAACTAAAGATAACACTCTGGTGAGAGAGAACCATTAACTTGCTGTTTGAATGAAAAAGTACAAAATGCCAAACACAAAATACAAAGTTAAAATCTATTTGATCCACTTGAAAAGTGATCTCGAGAAGTTGCTGGAACGTATATTTTTGTTTCGATTTTTCTCTTTTTTGCTCATAGTACATAATTATAATTCAGAAATTCTCTTTTATTAGTTATATATGCTGTTTCTTTGGAGATACATCATCAACTAATCAATTATTTAAACAAAGTGTATAAGTTTTAATGACCTTTTCCCAACAAGTCGCTTATGTTTCGGTATTAACCTCCACATCGCCTCAATATTTCTTGCAGAATTTTGTCAGTTGCAATGGTGGTCTGCCTTGCATACTTTTGTGCAAATTTGCCTTGCGTGCCTTTTACTGAAGTAACTAAGAGTACTTCATCGTAATATTCTTTCTTTGAGACTTCTTTACAAACGTTTTAGCCTCCAAAGTATTTTGGAACACAAGGAAAGTCATAGACACTTTAGCATTCCTGCGCTACAGAGAAATTTCGATGTTAGCAATTGTTTTAATCATTCATAACAAAATTAAACAAATAACTTCTTACTGCACGGCGCTACTGCGTGCGATCGCTGCGAAGAATTGCATTCGAGCTTCTGGCAAATGAGCGCATTTAATTTTAATGCAGAGGATTAAAAAGCAAACGTTCATCTCTTCTCCATGTAAACCACAAATATTCATCGGATAGTGCACTATGCTTTTGGCTGCTTATTCCCTTAAGGACTGCCAAGTCGCTATAGTGGCTTTCACTTTGTCAAGTCATAACTTGCCGACCATTAGAGCTAGATAGCTGTTCAAACTCTCTAAAGAAGCCGAAAGTCTCTTTGCTTCCATTAAAGAAAATTCAGGCATTTTTGGATCTGATCTTTTTTGGTGTGACGTCACGACTGGGGGAGGTAAAAGGATTTTTGAATGACCTGATCAGGGCCTAAGAAAAATGTTCAAGTGGCAATTTACCCATTTTATTTTAAAATAAACTAGGCCAAAACCAGCATCTTTAGAGTCCTTGATTGGCCTTATAGCTTTTGTGTCTGGCAAATTTAGGCCAAAAAACACGAATTATTTAGCTAATCCCGTAGGAATCATTAGGGGCAGTGGCGTAACTGACGGGGGCAAGGGTGCGCGCCGCCCCCCCCCCTGGCAAGCTAAATGTAAAAAATGGGCCCCCTTAGAGATTTCATGAACTGTGGAATATGAAAGTGCTTCTACAAGTTTTGGAAATCCGTTAGTCTTGACAGTTTAAATATTGAAATACTGCAGTGTTTAGAAAACCAACAGTCATCAAATTAATCGTAAATCCAAAGTTGTTGCACCGGTGTGCAGTGTGCAGTACATCACCGTGAACGTGCATTTTGTGTGTGATGTAATAATCACCCGTAGTTGTGGAACGTTGCCGGCATTTGCGGCCATTATACTTCTACTTGATTTGGAGTGTGTGATGCAGTTGTGAATAAGTTTATGTCTGAAAGCTGTCGTGTAGGCTACTTTTGCTTGAGATTGGGGAGTAATCTTGAGATTAGAATGAAGAGAAAATTGTGTAGTGACACCACAATTTTCTTTTTGTTTGCAAAGCCAATTTAACAAAGCTGTCTGCAATTCACCGCTGGAAGTTGAACCACAACCAGAGATATTGATTTTGGCATCTCGGCTGTAGGTGATAACTTTGTTTTCTGGCCATCCCAGCGGGTACCGTGGCTTTCCTCTGCGCAGCGCACTTCACACCTCCTTGAACTGAAGTATACGATTAAGTGATACAAATCTACAGATTAAAACAGGTTTATGCGTTTAAGCCAGTGGTTCCTATAGTATGGGTCGCGACCCAAACAAGGGCTGCGATTTCGCAAAGGGTCAGAAAATAGGTCGCGCTGAGGCGACCAAAACCTAAATCTGAGTTGTATTTTTTCAAACTTGTCTGCTTGTCTGTGTCTGTTTGTAGTGTAGCGTAGGTACTTGAGAAAAGACTAGAATGCTGAGATTGAAAACGAACGTAGCAACCTACTGCCAAATATCATCCACACAGTCAACATTTTTGTCATGTTAACATACGCTGAATGAGGCTTAGGTCGCAAGATGTTCAGCAAACTCGGATTTCAATCACGCTCGAAAAAGTTTTGGAACCGCTGGTTACTTAAGCAATATGCAATTATTGTCAGGAGTCGTCTGATAAACATCCCATATCCGGATTCATTTATCATTTCTCAACTTTTTCTGAGTATTGCAAACGCTCTACATGGCAGTTTGGCATTAACGTTATCAATCAAACATTTTGNTGTGTATCCCATCTCTTTACTTAGTGATCTTTGTAATGTTAACTATGCAGTGCAGATTGCAGTTTTGACAACGAATACGAATACGTGGAACATAAATATACAAAGTAGGAGTAAATATGAAATCTGGTGCACAAAAACGCGAAGAGAATACACAACAGCAACTTCAAAGTTATACTGCAAAGTCCAGGAAACCGACAGAATTTTTTGCTGCTTCCATCACCTCTACTAGCAACAATTTAGCTGAAACAGGTCAGTCTGAAAGGTTTTGCTAGTAATTATCCAACTTCAAAGACAAAGTTTTCTTGCCTTTGCTGCAGCAAATTTATTGAATATTTCGTCAAAAAACTGATATAATTTGAAAGGCCACGCGTCTTGACATAGGAAATATCCAACGCCATAGACGCCGCAAGAGAAGTTCTAGGTCAGCAATTTTGATATCTGAATTTCGACAATTATGTCCACGGAGATGTTCAGTTTATGGGTCAACTCAATAGCAGTAACTGAAAAGTTCACATTTATGACTAGTATACTCAACGCTATTGCACAGATTCAATTAATATCTTGAAAAAGTCGTCAGTGTTTAGTTGCATTTTCATGTGATTACTCTTTCACCCCGTCATGTTGAAGATATGCGCAAGAAAATGCGTAATGAAATTGATTTTATAATTAATGCCAACCGTCAAATCGTGCTTTAAATCAAATGAAAACAAATGGTTGTCTGCCTCAAGCTGAAAATATCTCACAAAAACATTTGATACTTTAATCAGAACTATTTACATGCTTTTGTACGCCAGTGAGCATCTCCATCCGACATTTTTAGCCATTTGCTTCAGAAACTGATGCTAAAATGTTATTTCTTCCCACGGCCGGATCAGTATTTGATCATAAGTGAAAGTAGGTATAACTGGTGGGCTGTTTCAATGTTTGGCATTCCCATGTGTTCATGGGTGTCCGCAAGGGGGGCAAAATGGGAATTTGCCACCACCTGGAAATTGGGACTAAGAACCAAAAATTTCTAGAAAACCTGAAGTCCGCAGCTTAATTGGCTTAATTCTTGCAGTGACAGTTTTATTTTCCGATATGACACTCGCATTGCGCAAGAGCCGCGTACACTATTGTGGTGTCATGCACTTTTGTGCTTGCAGTTCACTCATGTCTGTTACATTGCCTGCAGAGGCAGGTTGCGAAACTTCGGAGCGGATTGTTCTAAAATTGGCCTTTATTTCGTTGCAACAACATAGCAACAAAGGTTCACTTAAAGTTACGGGAGTAAGCGTTTTGCCGCATGTGACTGTTGAAAGAAGACATCTGTGGCAGGTAATGCAGCGAGACAATGACTACTGATAGCAGTAAGTCACGTACTTTCGTACCATGTGAAAAGAAGCATCTGCAAACGAAGCGCAGTTTTCGGACTGTTGCCGTAACATGGGAGTCATTTTCTTTGTGGTGCAGACAGGGTAAAGCGCTATGTGAACGTCCATTTGCATTGCATCGTCAGCAGCCTGTATCGATTGCCTATCCGTGGAAAATTTTCTGCGGGCCCGCATGCCTGTGTTGTTTGTGTTTATAATGTAACATCTGCTTTGTACTGCGCTATAAATAATTATTTTTGTGTTATTCGAGTACCCTTTGTTTGGACCTCCCGGTTAGCTCGACGTTGAATGGGCGATTCACCACAACGGGGTGTGCGCGAAGACTTACGCCCACATATATGCGGCGCGAGCAAGCGAAGACTTAAGCCCATATTTATGTAATGCATGTGAGTTTTTGGGAACTACTTATTGCATTCCCAAACGGTTGCCGATGGGTCTCCTTCAACAAAGTTTGCGCCCCTTGGCTCAAACCTCTAGTTACGCCACTGATTAGGGCAATGGTTCCCAACCGGGGGCTCCCGGACACCTGGGGGTCCGAAACAACATTTTCGGAGGTCCGAAATGCGATTTTCGAGGGCGAGAGTTTGTATGTTATTGTTGGATATACTTTTTTTCAAAATAGCCAAGATTTATGAAAGCTTGCAAGTGCTGTTACTAAAAAAAACATTACCCAGCTTAAATATTCCAGCTAACGTTACTTATTTAACAAATGAAATTGGTAAATGCGTACATTGCTATTTCTGCTTCACGCTGCGGCAGAGTTGTAAACGGGTTTCATTATGGAGCCCGCACACAAAATCACAAGCCCGATCCCGCCATTTATTTTTGAAGCCCGATTTAGGCACGAAAGCTAAATTTGCCTAATGGGTCAAGACACCGTATTTATTCGATTTTAAGCCGCGGCTTATAAAGTTTTTTTTTCATCATTTCGTGCGGCATATAGTAATCAAGGGCGGCTTACATTTTTTATTTCTTTACCTTATCGAAAGGTATAGATGACGGCCAGTCTTTCCTTGGCTACGTCTTGTCGAACAAACCCTCTTTTTGCCTTTCTATTCTCTTCAGCATCACGTGCACATCCGTCACAGGAGAGATTATGATGAATAGAAGGCAGTTGTAGTGGTGTAAACATAATTACCAAGCAGTAGCGTAGCCAGCCTAAACGTTTTTGGGGGTGCCAAAATGTTTGATTTTAGACGAGCAACAGTGTTTTTTTTGGGACGCCGCTTCTCAAAGCACAAAATGACTAGATATGCTAAATATTTGGGGGTGGAATGGCTCCCTGGCCACGCCTGTGTTACTAGGGTTGCCAAAAACGCGAAACGTGCTAGTACGCGAAAGTATCTCAGAGGCTTAGGTAAGCTATGTTCAAGCGCGGCTTAAAATCACGGGCGGCTAACAATCGATTAAATACGGCGTGGGCTTCTGCGGGGTATTGGTGGCATAGCAAAGTAACGTGACTATATAATTCACAATTAAATCATTTTTATTGAAGATTTACTCAACTCGATTGCTTCAACAGTAACTGGCGGCAAAAGCGTCCCTCAATGCGAAAAATTTCGTGTGCGGGCCAGAAACATTTTGACCAGCTTAAGTCTGAACCCGGCACGTCCCGAAAAGCCCGGCCCGACTTACAACTCTGCGCTGCGGTTACCGTGCTGAAGATGGCCGGTGATGCGATTGTGACGTTTAAATGTTTATGGCGCAATTATGTCGACCTTGTTGCTTGATACTACAATTCTCGAAAGTTTCTGGTGTTCAACCATGCAAAGTTACCAAAAATTGAGTACAAAATCGTGTTTATTCTAGTGCCCTTTGATACAACATATTTGTTCAAATCTGGATTTTCCTCTCCACTTCATTTGAAAAAAAACAAGTATCGGAATCGTTTGAACCCTTCGAACGATATGTGCGTGGCTCTGTAAGAGTGTGTTTCAACGTATGAGCGGATAATCTCAGAGAAGCAGCAAAAAAGTCACTAGGTTGGTTTCTAATGAGCAGTAAGGCATGGAAGTTAAGCAGTACGCTGAGTGCTTTCTGTTGTGTCTTCAGTGGGCCTAACGTTACGAGCAGGGCCGCAACTAGCTGGTATTTTCGGGTGGGGAAATGATTGTGCGTAACAACTAAATTTGTTTTTAAATACTTCGGCGGGTAATTAACCGGTCTCCCACCGACTGCGGGCCTGGTTACGAGTAGTAATGTAAAAAATGAAGATACTGCAAAATCGGACTGTTTCTGTGATTTCTTCGCTTTTCTAAAAAGAGGGGTGCAAATGCTACTTTATTTTTATGAAAGGGGGGGCAGCTTCAAAAGAGGTTGGGAACCTATGGATTAGGGGATTAATAAATTATCGTTTTTGCCACGTGCTAGCCACAAACGCTAGAAGGCCTATCAAGGGCTCTAAGGATGCGGATTTTCGCCTAGTTTTTTAAAACAAAAAACAAAGAAATTGCCCCTTGAATGTTTATTCTCAAGCCCCGATTATTTCTTCCAAAATACCCTTCAAATTCCCCAGTTGTTTGGCCCCGCCAAAAAAGTTCAAACCCAAAACTTACCAATTCCTGAACCAAAACTAAAAAGTTTTCCGCATTTTAGAGGGTTTGAACAGCTCTGTAGCTCTATTAGCTGGCGAGCTATGGTCGAACGTGTACTTGTCCAAATTGGGTTCGTGCGTTTCTTAAAGGGTTGGGAATAGCTCCGGTGTCACTGCAGGAGGTGCGATATCACGTAAGATCAGCTGCTTTACCAAAGTTAATGAAAGTAAGCCGGACGATGTTTTCAATCACAAGAGAAAGTATAACAGTTTGTTGAGAAAACTGAACGAAACTAATTGAAAGTCTTTGACGAAGTGTAGAAGTGTAGACAAGTTACGTTGCTTCTGTTTTTTTCATGTTCTGCAATGAATTTGAAATGTGTACCCTGATTTAAAATTAACATTAGCTGATAGGGCTTGGGTGGAGGTATCTTGGGCAAACGTGACGGGAAATCTGTAACGAACGATTTTTATACCGCAATTCACTACTTCTGTTAAAGTGAGGTGCGCAAAAGTCGATGACTTTGCTCTTGACTTCGAAAAATAACAATTGTGCACCAATTTTTTCCAGCACAATGCCCTGCTTGATTTCGTATACACTGCAGGCAATTACCAAAATTCCTTTCTGCAATAGGCCTTACAGCATGTAGTCTCTCGGTGAGCCAAAAAGTTGCTTCATCAGAGATGGGCGAGGACAAAACTGGTCAGCATTCATATCTTTATGCACCTTCTGACTAGTAAAAACTTAGTTTATCCTCCGTTAAACAGGCGTTTCACTTCACTTGCTGGGATGTCCAGCTGTGGCAGGGGTTCTCAACCGGGGGGAATTCCCCATCCGGGGGTATTTTGTATTTAGGATTTTGTTTAAAATGTAATGTAGTTTAGCTCAGCAATTGTGAAGAGTTTAGTTTCTCTTCTTAGTGTACTGATGTAAAAGTGCTCTTTACAAATTAAATTTCTAAAGGGGGGGGATTTTATCTGTGAATAACTGTTAAAGGGGTGCATGGGATAAAAAAGGTAGAGTACCACTGAGCTATGGTCTGTTCATCCCAAGTAGGAGCTATGGGGCTTCCAGCTTTGTCACAAACTACTTATGGTCCATGACCTTGAAGAAACTGGTACCTGGTTCAAGGTTTTGTGCCAACAAGCAAGAATACCAGTAGCATCTACCTACCAACAATTAACTAAACAAAACTGTTTGCATTGTTGTGAATACTGAAAATCACGACTTGGAGAGATAAAAAGTACAGACTTTCACATTTTGAGTTTTTTATTTTGGTGATACTTTTCTTTGGATCCACCGGTTGTGAAGGGACAAAAGTCTTTTAACAGCTTGAAGACGTTTACTGCAAGCTTCATTTTTAAAGAATTTACATGCTTCTCGTTTTAACAAAATTTGTATGCTCCTCGTTTTGTCAAAGGTCAGACCAAGGAATCCTATGCTACTACTTTACAGGCTGCTCGCGAAGTCCTCAACCAACAGTGGCTCGAGGAAATCCCCAAGTTGTTGAAATTATCTGAAGAAGTTTTGATGACATGCATGGCTGTCTTCATCGAACTCATAAGGAGAGTGCAAGAAGATGTACTCAAGGCGAGTAACAATGTTTTTCATAATTTTGATTCATTGGAGGTAACTTTTCTAATAAATAAACGTTTCACGCATATACGTTAAAGCTTAGGGAGAGTTAAAGAAAGCAACTATGGATGCCCCCTGCCTTCATAAGTAAATACAGTAGTGTTTAGACTTCAACTCTTCCCTATATTCATTTAACTGGCTCCACATTACGTGACCCAGCAACTTGCGTTTCAGCAGACAGATGTTTTTTAAAAGAAAAAAACTTTCTATTTCGCAGATGCATGTTCAGTAAACTACAAATAATTCACCAAACTACTATACTGTTTTGTAAAATACAACGCAACACTTTATTTTGGTATCGCATCTACCGTGGCGAAGAGCCTCTGTACCCTCTGTAGCTAAACTCAAAAAGTGTCATTTAAAATATCCAAATTGCAAATCGCTTATTCCTTAAGAAATTGTCCTCTGCTCCTATGTGCCAAAATGAGGAAGTTTCAGGAAAATCAACCATTTCGAATAACCGTTTTGAAAATGTAGAAGGCACCTGATGAAGGCACGTTTGTACGCAAGCATTTTATAAGCATTTCAGTGAGGCTACAGTGAATTAAACCACTGAGCATTGTGTATTTTGCAGGAATTGAGCTTGGTTGTGCCAAACTCCTACGTGTTTTCAACCGTTGTTAAAGAAGATGAAGCTTTGGATTTACAAGAAGGACAAGATACTGTTTCTAAATCCATTGAAGTTTTCCATGAGGTAACTAAAGTAATTAGTTTGTGCAAACTTACCGCTTTTGGATAAGACAAGTTATTGGCGTGCCCAAGCATTATGTTTCAGAACATATCGTATGTGCAGAACAGAGTTGCAAGTCGGGTCGGGCCATGTTCTGGCTTAAGTTTGTCAAAATGTTTCTTGCCGATTTCGGGCACGCATCCAAATTTTTTTCCCAACGACAGAAACGTTTGCCGCCAGTTACTGTTGAAGCAATTGAGTTGATTAAATACTCAGTAAAAATGATTAATTGTGAATTATTTATTCATGCTTACTTTGCTACAGCACCAATACCTTGCAGTTGGGCATATCTTGACTCACTCGTTAAACTTGCAAATTTGGCTTTCGGGCCTAAATTGGGCTTCGGAAATAAATGTCGAGCTCGGGCCGGGTTGGGTCAAGTGATTTATGGCTCGGGCCGGGTTCGGGCTTCAAAATGAGACCCGTTTACAACTCTGGTGCAAAGAAGCTATTCGTTT
>JGI24021J15306_10007221_pt1 | contig 13512 bp, 10 predicted proteins | sample Ectturendosymbi1_FD_15306 | JGI IMG/M metagenome (IMG submission 15306) | reverse complement strand
ACTGAGGTGGCTTGGCCATGTGATAAGGATGCCGGGAAACAGACTTCCCCCCCGCCTACTTTATAGTGAACTCTCCTGCGGCCGACGTTCGGTGGGGGGTCAAAAGAAGGGTTTTGAGGATCACATTAAGTCGTCCTTAAGTAAATGCCGGATCCCTTTTGACAGACTTGAGGAATTGGCCGGGGATCGAGAAGAATGGCGTGCAGTTTGCGACAGGAGGCTGGCAACGTTTGAACAGCAACAGATTGATGTGGCAGTAGCAAAGCGTGCGCGCAGACACCAACAGCGCAACCAACCACCTCCAACAACAACGCGGCAGGGATCCGCCTGTAAAGCATGCGGCCGTGTTTGCGCCTCAGCCTTTGGACTGAGGAGCCACATGCGCCGACACAAGGAAACGGGTTGAGCAGCGTCATCGTCGAACCGACGGACAACTAAGAGAGAGAGAGATATTTTGTCATAGGAAATTTTAGGGGTACATTTTCATCTGTCAACATGCTGAAGGGAACATGCTCACCTCTCGGAATGCTGAAGGGGTACATGGTCAGAGAAAGGTTGGGAACTCCTGCCTTAACGTTTTTAGTTGCACAGCAGCTGTAATCGATTGTCAAACAAAATATCAACTTTAGTAAGTTTGAATGTTGCCACAAAACGGTTTACCTAGAATATTGTAAAACCACTTAAAGGTTTGAAGGTATAGTAGAACGATGGAAATTCACATCGGAAAAGGAAATAACCTTTTTTGGAGATGACACTTTTCACTTTTTCACATCATATAGGCTACCCCAAGCATTAACAAGTTGAGTTCTGTGTAACTCATATTTCAAATTCATTTTCTTATCAAGAATGTTGACTCTCTAGGATGTTTACTACGTGTTTGGTCCTTCCAGCCCATATTAGAACCTTCACCATCATGATCATCACCCCTAACAGAAGCTGCAACATTACTGTATTAGGGATAGGTTTACTNTAGCATCAAAATAGACGAAAACTAATTTTTCTTTTTTGCTGTGAAACGTAATGGTGGATTTAACCCAAACTTTGTCAGACACTTTTTAAACGAGAACTTTGTTCAGGAACTCCAAAACACAACAGGCTTTGAAAGGTGTTAAAACACTGCAGGACAGACTGGAAAATCTTTGATGGATATCTTCACTTTTGTTGCTAGATTAGACCATGCAATTGTCATCCTAAACATAACGGCTCTCCCAGCCACTGGAGATTTAATACTGCAATCTGCTTGTACTGTTAACCGCTAGGTACGCTTTATGGCAGAGGTGGGTTAGAAGTGCTGTTTATGACAAAAAGCTGCTGATCCTTCCGATCAATGACTGGATTTTCACGGGTTGGCGCACTCGTCGAATGAACCTGACAATTGTCACTTATTTCGTCACAGTCGCGCCATTGTAGGTCTGACATTCAGGTGCAACGATCTTTCCGCGTGACTGAACGTGAAATAAGCGAATCGGATGTGGTTGATTATAAACTTGCCTTGAATTTGATTCGAGAAGCTTCTGCTGCTGGAACATCCTCTGCCAATCATCTTGATATTCCCCATTAATTGTCCATACCCAGCATGCCAGCTTGAAGAAAACAAACTCAGTCGTTGCATACAAAGCTCCATTTTTTAATATTAGTCAACACATTGACTCNACAACTGTTTTCCGCTGATTTCTAAAATATGGAACAAGAACCTGTTACCAAGAGATAGTTTTGTTGAAATTGCTTGCAAGGCACAATGATTACAAAATATATGAATAACAAAACTTACTATATTTNAAACTCTTGATGGTCGATGGAGTCATGAATATGCCGGTGATACCCGTTGTTCAGTAATAAAGGCGATATGTTGAACTTTGCATGGAGATGATTTAGCGGCGAAGGCGTAGTAAGAAAATCCTCCAATGTGAAAATTGCAAAATGCCACGAAAAAGATTGAGAATAAAGAATTGGGTTTGTTGCGTTGTTTTAATTTTTTGTGCGGCCCCGAATCTTAAAACTAACACAGTGGCTCCCAACCCTTTTTGATGCATTCCTTTCTTTGTTCATTTTGGAACTTTTCATTCCTCCCCTTATTACACCAGCCCGCAGGAATATTTGACCTTCCAATATATTCTTTCTCACCTGCCTTTTACCTGTCACGGTGTAGCTTATTGTTGGATTTCGTAGGCTCGTATTAACTACAATTGGAACAATAATCTTTATTGACGATAATAAGTTGATTAGCAAAAGCGGAACAAAAACTATAAAGTGGAAATTCCTCCCTGGGGAGGAATTCCTCGCCGGTTGGGAACCACTGATTTAACATCTGTCCGTTTGATTTTGTTTATCGAACTGATACCATCGGCCCCAGGCGTCAGCTGACACGAGTCAGGGCCCAAAAAATTGCTTGAAAACTGTATTTTATCTCTGAGATATTTCGGTTACTCGTCCCATAATAGAATTAAAACTCGCCGTAACAGTATTCACTAGTCTGCCTTTTCAGACATTATGACCGAATCGACTTAATTTTTTCGGTCATTTGAGAAACATTCGGTATATGGCCGAAACAAATACCTTGAGGGATTTTCAGAGACTGGCTCAGATCGATTTTCAAAACCTCTTCAACTGATGTTTTCTCCAAGTGTTGCAGGCAACGAAAATTAAACAACTTAACTTCCAGCTCCTCTCCGTTGCTGGTTGCTATCGTCAAACATCGTCAGTTTCTGGGCTGTCTACAAACTGTTTGCTTTTGTTTCAGGTCAAGACCCAGATCGGAAAGCTTTGTAGACGTTAATGTGAAAAACTATGACGTCACAATAGCTTCTGCAACACAGTGCAATATGCGTTCTGCTTCGCTGGACAGGGAGAGACGCGTTCTGCATCGTCAGCCAAGCGCGGAAGCATTCATCCAGCACCAGAGCCTGGTTCGTCACAACTCCGCTCCAGCTCCACCAATTAGGGGCCGACATCACAGTCACGTGCACGCTGCAGTAAAAAAGGTTAGGGTTAAGGTGTTTTCAACGCGATTTTCCACTTTTCGTGTTTTAGTTTACGACTTTTCAACCAGGGTTGAATCAGTTACAATTATGTTGCAATTGCAAGCAAATTTTTCAGTTAGAAAACTCTTCACGGAAAACAACAAATTGCAATTACGAATAATCTTGAATATGCAGTAAATTATAAATAGGAATTAAAATTTCGTGATTACATTGTAACACATTTCAAATGAAGAATTTTTCAAAGTACTTTAATGGTTTAACCAGTTTTTTTTAAGGAAAATGTGAGGTACCCGGTATGGACCTGTAGGGACCCGATGATAATTTTCTTTTCTTCTTGGGACCCGAATCGGGTCCCTAAAACACCTCAAAAATCTGGTTTAACATTACAGCGTGGAGTGTGGAAAGATGTGGGGTTTAGTTCTGCAACAAAATTTGTAGCCATCGAATAGTAAATCAGTTGCATTTTGAAGGGACATTTTCCATGTGAATATACCGTAGCTGTAAAACTAGTTCTCAAACCTATGCAGTTCTTTAAATCCACATTAAACACCATCTCAAGAAACTAAACACTGTTTCAAAGCGAAACACTTGAAAGCGCTGGCGAAGATGCAAATGCAGGAACAGAAATGAAAAACTTCCTGCCTCGGCCCAAAGCTCATTGTTGTCCAACCTTAGCCCCGCGTTCAGCACTGTAGCAATGCAGGCATTCATACACCATTTCAACCACACTCACAACATATGGGACGTTTAGCCGTTGAATGGGTGAACTGCAGCAGGTTGCATGGCAATGATGCCCTTGTTTTATTTACACATTTGTTCGAACTCTTGTGGAGTGGTTGAAAGGAAAATGTATTTGTAGTTAAGTTAAACATCAATCAAGATTATAATGAAAATAACGGCCAAACAAAACGACATTTGAATGTCGTTTATATCGTTTGCAAAATGTGGTTTATATCGTTTTCTTTGGCCGTTGTTTTCATTATAAGGCTATTCAACACTTCTGCTTTTGGTGTACCAAAATCAAGGTTATAATGACTGGTTATTCATCCAGATTTGGTTAAAACCTATGGCAAGATGCTTAAAATCCAATATTCTGCATTCAAGACACGTCAGTCTTTTATGAATATGCTGTAATTGAGATAAAGACTGCGCCAATTTTGCAGTTAACAGAATACATACTGGTTGGCAGGTAATTGGTTGCTAGGTCTTTTTGTGTCCAAGAAATCGTAGGTGCGAACAAGCGCTGGTCAAACAATAAATCGTCTGGGCAGGTTATTATTCTGAATGGCGATAGGTTCGCGTTTCACGGACAGCGACTACTTCCTCTGTAGTTTGATGCTGCGAANATTTATCTTCTTTTGCCGCTTACAGTCTCTTGGGAAGAAATGATGTTTGCTTTCACGCAAAGTTGGTTAAAGTAAATAAATTGTGTGTTACGCCGGGCTACAAAAAGGAGTTAGTCATGGAAAAAATAGATTTACAAACAAGTCCCTCTCCATAGTTGTTTCGGTTTCCTCTGATGAGTCATATTTGAATTAGTTCCAGCGGTATGTTGAATTGATGGATGTGAAAGTTCACGTATATATACAATTATTTTTCTGGAATGCCCGTACAGTGAAAGTTGTCATTTTCTGAGTCGCAATCCGTTCCTGTGCCTTTGGTTTCTCCTGCTACATTGAAATCACTTCTCAATGGAAAACTTTTTCTATGATCACCATTGGTAACTTAAATGACTGCAACTGCCTGTATAGATGGTTCGACTTTAATTAATTAAGCGTTTACTTTGCAGGAGAGCTACGCTGTTCCAATCTCATCCACAGCGCCATCACCTGGACAAATCAACATTAAGGAAGAGCCGCCAGAGGACGATAGATGTCAGTTTACATTTCACCACAGTTTTGTTTTAACGTTTTCACGGAACTGTCGTTTGTTGCCAATTTGTTCATCGATTTGATTTGCTCGAAAAAGATTTTCTGAAGAACCTGCTTGTCAAATTTGAACCTGTCGATAAATCGCAACTTTGTCAACCAAATAAACCCAATGACGCATGCCATGGTTTTGTTGAGCTTTTGTGTAACTGCATTTTTTGTTTATCATTGAAAAGGCATTTCTTTTAAGATCAGTTGATTTGAACCTATCGCCGTAGAAGTTGTGCGTTTACCATAAACGTTATTTTCGCAGGCACTGCAATGGCTTTGCCATATTACAGAGAGAACGTTACTGCAAACGGCGTGATGCAGCGTCAGGTAACGGTCAAAGCTCTGTTAAAGAATTACTTTGAGTTCATTGTTTCTGACAAGATATTCATGCTTCAGTTTTTTGCAATAGGCTTTTTCATTTGCAGGCGTCATGCTCTGTGACGCAACAAGCGATGGATGCGAAACATGAAGCTCCCACTTCAAATGAAAAAAAATTCAAAACAAATAACTGCGGTGCTCTTTCTGTTCCTCAACCACCTGGAGTTAGTTTCGAACCATTGACCTCTCGACCCCAAGTGATTCGCAACAAGCAAGAGGCTGACATATTCGATGAACCATGTGTGGATGGAGAGGCAGCTGGTCTGTCTGCTGATGCTGGGTGAGTTGGTTGCTTTGTTTGGTGACGTTGAGGTAGTTGGTTGGCTGCTTTCATCTGGTGGTGCAAGATGAAGACGTTGTTTGCTTTTTGAAAGTTGCGTACTGCAGTATTTAGTAGGTTTACTGTCTGCCCCATCCGTTAGCATTTGATAAGTTTTATGGCAGAATTGATAATACAGCGAATCAGTTGTTTTGTTCGTAAGTCAGAACAATTTGTTTATCTAACAATATAAATTATTGCATATAAAATACCACATTTCTATTCAGCGTTATCTGGTGATGTGGGATATGGTGAGTTATGTGGGGTGTGGTGAGTTATGTGGGGTGTGGTGGGGTATGTGGGGTATGGTGGGGTATGGTATAGTTTTGCTTCATTGAGGCTTGTAACTTACGGAAGAGTTTTCATAAACACTTATCATTCATATCCAAAACACACTCTCTGGGAATTCGAAAATATTTTGCCTCAAACGCAGGTGTTAATGGTTGGGTGTACTGTCATGGTTAAACGGAAACAACTCGGGCGTTAGTAAATAAAACACACTGACTGTTGGTTTTATGATCAATGTTAACCGAAAATTCTCTGCTGAGAACATTAATGCTCGTCAGCGTCATCCAGTTCTTCATATTTCAAGAAACATTACGAAAAAAGAAGAGATTTTTTCGAAAAAAAATTAATATTCTAGTGTTTTGTCATCTAAACATCAGCTGGAAAAAGATTCTGTATTTGTTTGTGTATACAGATCCAGAGAAACGGGATCATACAATCGACGAGGGAGTCTGCAACTCTGGCAATTTCTTGTTTCTTTGTTGGAGGATCCGGCCAATCAGCAAGTCATTGCTTGGACTGGAAGAGGTCTGGAATTCAAACTGGTCGAACCAGAAGAGGTAAGTTTCCATAATATTTATGTGGATAGGAAGGATGAACGCCTGCAGTGCAGTCGATTCTGTGAGTGATGGTAAAATTTTTTTTCTGACCTTCTGTCTGTTTTGTGACTCGATGCAAGTTGTTTACAAGAAAACCAGCACAAAGCTAAGTACGGAAGTTATGATGAAGCTGAATAAAGCACAACAGCACTAAAAAACTTAAATTATTTGAACCAAATCATGTTGAACCTTTCTCAGAACAACTGGTCTCATCGCCGGCGAAACGTTCATTGATTGTTTGGTCATGGCGCGATAAGAATGAGTTTTTCGCTGCTAAGAGCTGTCAATGAACCATTGTCTGATTGTTGAACGAAGTAAAGATAGCACTCCTGACTGAAACATCACTTTTTTCTGCAACTGGGTCGGCTGGTCTGTTATCCCTGCCATTCAAAGTATATGCTATTTAGGTTGGAGAGCAAAGTTTTCAAAAAATGCGCGCAATTCAAAACTTTTTGTATATTTGTTATTCCAGGTTGCTCGAAGATGGGGGGTACAGAAGAACAGACCTGCTATGAATTATGATAAACTCAGTCGCTCGCTGAGATATTATTATGAGAAAGGAATTATGCAAAAGGTACATATCCTTCTTAACTTCAAAGTTGTAATACAAAGGTGGCAATTAAATAGACGCGAATACAACTCGTTCCTTTGCGGTGTAGCATTAGAATAATGATGGAAATAAATACATTCGTGATCGAGAAACTTGTTTTAATAATTTGTTCCAACATTTCTGTTCAAAATTTTTCATTCATTCACAGGTGGCAGGAGAAAGGTATGTTTACAAGTTTGTCTGCGAACCGGAAGTTCTTTTCTCAATGGCGTCCCCCCCACTCATCGCCGATCGACCCTTCCACCTCGTTCATCAGGGATTTCCCCGACCTAATTACTTTCACCCCATGTGCTTCTCACGTCATTACTCTCCACATGCGTCCCCGTATTACCCACCTAGAGGTTATTCCCCGCATGGTGCTTTTCCTCATCCTTTCGTCAAACGAGACTTCGGGGCTCAAATGGATTCATCCTTCCCAACTTCATCAACCTTCAAACAAGAGCGACATTATGATTACCAAGGATCTTCCAACCGGTCTTGCGATGTTTTTATTGACAACAACGCCAACTCGCGTCAACAAAACTGAAATCGAGGCAACCGTTGAAGCGCGCTAGTGAGCAGCCTCAAATCTCTTGGTATTTATAACTTAAATACTTTTATGCCGCGACTCTGAAAATAAAGTTCATTTGAACACAACCAGCACCAACAACAGTGAGGCTGCTTCACAAGTGTGTCTTCACTGTTTGTTTGTTGTAGATGTTCCCGCAGAATTTTTAAGCGAAAGGAAACAATTACTTTTGCGACATTATTATTCTTGGACTGAATCGCATTTTTCCAAGCAATGCCATTTTTGTCCCTTAGATCATAGGTCTACAAACTACGACCCGCGTGTCAAATCCGGCGAAACCATTTCATTCGGACCTCAAAGCCTTTTCTCAACAACAAAAAAATATTTTTTTACCAAATTCGTAGAAACAAAAATATAAGATAGTTGCTTAATTGGTGGATACTTGGAACGTTTCCATAATTTTTTTAGCCAGTACAAACTAACGATTTTTCAACTATTGATATCTGAACCATTGTAACCATCTCTTTCCCAATGTATTGGTTTTCAGAGTATTCTCACACCTTGCATTTGGAACATGACCAGCGGTAGTTTGGTAAAATTTACTAACTTTTCTTGGAAAATACCTTCAAATGAAAACTTCGTCCCATAGTTCATCAAAGCATGTCGTAAAAAGTTCCACACGGTTTGAGGAAAGCGGAAATTGATTTGAAAGTTAGGTGGGCAATGATGACGGACATCTACAAGAGGTGGAACATTCCGAAGTAATCCATTATGACAGAACAAAAAAGGTTCTGCCAAAAAGAACATTCGTTACTGACCTCTTGAACCGATTAACTAATTGTAAATTTTCGTTTCCAAAAAATGTTAGAAATCAACAGCCTTTAAGCAACATGTTTGAACTTTTATTTTGGTTCCATAACGCAGTTAACTGTACCTTGCGCCCGGTGGAAATGTCACTTCACTTCCAGTGGATGATCACTCGGTTTTGTTCACAGTTATTTTTGAAAAGCAATCGTTGATGACAGTTACTTTAGTGGGTTTTCATATCAACACTGCCAATGTTCACATTCGCCGCTGAGACCAAAGTACTCGTTACTTTGCCGACTGCTTGTATTTTTTGCACCCAAAACGTTTTTTGTGAATGTTTGTTTCCTTTGAATTGTCGTTTTTTCTGTTTGCGCCACATTTTTCAGCCCAAGCCTCTGAGCATCCTCTGTGCCTGCTTTTGATTTCGTAGGAAAGAGTTTTTTTATTGGAATTTTCTCTTCAAAATTTTATGCTAGAGCGAGATGTGCTACAAATCGCATTTCCTAGATATTATCAGAAACTATCCAACTCTAACATATAATAAAAAGAAACACTTTCCCAGTGTTTAGTGTTAACGTGTCGTTTCACAAACGCTGCTAAATGTTTTTAATACCTGTTTCGTTATAGATTAGTGCGACGAGTTTGTAATTACTTCGCTCACTTTTTTTGTAATAAATCTTTTAAACTGCATGTTTTGAAAACGCCATGAACCCACGATAGACTTGACGTGGTTATTTGCATAGGTTAAAGTTACATTGTCCGCACATGTTTTTGTCCAACAGCCATTTAAAGCAACTGTTAAGCACGTGCCAGCGACAAAATACAGGCCAAGAAACAGCGGGTCATCCATGTTGTTCATTTCAACTAATTTGATTCTTTCAGGTGACTTGTCATCAACAACTCGCAGCTTTCAATCTTTATCATCAGATTTTCCAACTACTGCCCCTCACCGCTGTTTAATCCGCACTGGGGCTGACGAGCATCACAGTGTTGCAATCCGCTGCTTCACTCGCTACTTCACATGAACAATTCAAAGTGAATATTTCTTTTAAAGAAAATTAAGCACTTCTCAGTAACGTCGATAATCACTCTTTACCAAATCAATTTGCTTCTGTACGTTGAGTAAACCGCACGCGAATTGTTAAACTGGAGGAGGGGTTGCAACGTAACCAACCAGGATGCATTATCGAATGGCAAGCTTCATTCGCCACCACAGATACTGCTGGTTAATGTTTTGTTCATGCGTTTTTGCGACTCAAAACACGAAATAATAAATGCAACAAAGAGAAGAACAACATGAAAGAGCACAAATTAATTGCATGTTGATAAGAATAGAAAAAATAAAAAACTTGACGTTGAGCAAATTGATGTGTTCTGACAGAAACAAAGGGGGTTGGCGAAAGACCTGAAGTTCTCAGCTATCCGTGTTGCAGCACAAATCAATTTTAAGTTGAAGACGTTTAACATGTAACAAAAGAAAAGTGACAAAATGTGGCGGATCAACGTCGGATAAATAAGTAAACAAAACAACACTAATGAAGAACAGCGGGGGAAAGCATGTCTGGGTGGGGGGAACTTTAGAGGTAAAATATACAAATAAAGGAATAGAAGGACACTAACAACAATATTACAGAAAAGTGACAAGCATATGGAGCGAAAACCAACAGGAATTTTGCCAAGATAGCAGGTAAGCAAGAAACAATACCACAGTTCGCACAAGCACGATGCTGGTTTTGGGATGAAGGAGATAACGTTTTCATAAACGTTATGAAATGTGACAATCCTATGTGTAAAAACCAGCAACACATTGGTATGTCAAAACAATTATACACAGGGGTGTAGTGCTAAGAAAAAAGATGTGGGAACAGAACCGTCGCCAGAAAGTAATAAATAGGGGGGCTTTAAGTTTGAGCTGGGGGACTTTACGTTCGTGCGGGGGAGGCTTGACATTCAAATTTGACAAAAATTCCACTAACTTATAGTGCTTCATATTTCAATTTGGGGGATTTGGAGTTTTGTTTGGGGAGTCTAAGCCCCCCTGTGGCTGTGTGGGAACCAGGGCTGCGGAGCAGGAGCTGGGCATTTCACACGGAGCTCAATTAAAAATTTAGGACAAGATCTGGAGCTGTGGCCATTTGAGAGGTTGTTGCGAGTTAAGCACCAGACTGTAACAATGGATCTGCAAGACTTTGCTCATCGCTAAGGCTGTGACGTCGTAGCTAGCAGGCGTGGAGTTACTTGTTGAACAATGGGTCTCAAACACTGTTCTAAGAGCCCCATGCAGTTCCCAAGCATCCTTTGTGCGGCTCTTAGCAGTCTTACAGTTATTTTGTGTAACAGACTTCGTTAGTGCAATAAAAATCGTGTCAGATGACTTGTGTTAAATTTTTTTAGGGCGGCTGTCTAACAAAATTGTAGATCTGGATTTAGTTCTCTTCAGCGAAATGGTTGAGAACCACTGTTGTAGAAGTAAAAAAAGACATTTTAACTGCTACAACCTCTTGCTTTCTCGTCACAATGATCAAACTGGGTCTGTAGTAGTGTAGAGATCTAAAAAGAATTGAGCTATGTTGAATAGCCATATATATGATGTAATATCCGTAGCTTTTGTAGCTGTGTAATCACGCTGTTAGCAGGGAGTATGATTAAGATATGATGCCATTGCAGATTGTAAGCGTAAAATGCACGGCACGCAATTTTAAAGTAGTAATTTTTATTAGACGCCATTAGGCTTACTAGCAAGGTTTACTAGATTACTGGCAAAATTCACTAGTAAACTTTACATTAACTAGCAGCAGCAGTAACATGAAAGTTATAACTAATTGGTAGCGATTTAGCATCGTTTTGCATAGCACTACTTTTTCAAGAGGGTATAAATAAGCAATGTAGACAAATGTGGACTTTTCTTGAAGTTTTCATTTGTGGAAACAAATTTTATGTTTTCAGCACGGTAACCAGTTTTATATTCTCCGAAGCTTTCCAGGTTAATTTGTGCTTTACTTTGTGATTTATCACTGCTTATTATGAGTGCAAAAATACGAATTCAGAAGTTTTCCGCTATTTTAAAAAAGTCAAAGGTGAATGTCGTACTAGACGTCATACTATTTCTTATAACAAAAGGCTTTTAGACACATCTTTGCATTTGTGTTAATGCAAATGTGTGCACGTTAGAAAGAACACATGAGAGAGTTATTCAACCATGTGTTTTGCGCCCTTTGCATGGTTTACCCGGGCGGCGTTCTCAGCTAGAATCGCCAAAACTGCAACAGGCAAAGCATGCAACGAGTGCAAAACAATTGGTCACTTGCGACTGGTCTGTGTTCACATGCACGGACACAAATGTAGTTTTCCAAACACCCATATTTAATTTTGGTCATAAGAAACAAAAAAGGTCCTCGGGCATTGCAAGCAAAACCAGCGACTGCCTTTTCAGAAGTTATTTATATTACCGATACCTTGAGCTACGTTTTCGCTAGTAACTGTTCTCTGAATCGTCTGAACCTGTGATTGTTGTTGTTTCGCTGATTTCTTGATGGTAAGAGCGCTGCTGGTAAAAAACACCGCATTAAATTATTCATAGAGGTTTGGTATGTGTTTTGTGTACTTGTTTTAATTCATTTTCCATTCAACTTGAGGCACACCAAGACAATTGAAAATATTAATGTGTGAAAACGAACAGAAGCCGGACCTGGAGCCAGAGCCACACTCATGAGAACCAAGAGACCCGGAGCCAATGGCGTAGCCAGCTCAAAAATTTGGGGGGCCAAAAAATTTTGGGGGGGCCAAAATGTTTGATTTTAGGCGAATAACACTATTTTGTTTGGAAAAACGCCTTCCAAAGCACAAAATGACTATGCTTTCCAAAAATTTAGGGGGAATAGCCCCTTTGCCCCCCCTGGCTACACCTATGCCCGGAGCCGGAGCCATGTTCGTGAAAAGAAGAGCTCCGGACTAGGAGCTGCGTCATTTTTACGACGGCTCCACAGCCCTGGTGGGAACGCACCCAAAAAAGCAGCCATTTTAAAAACAGCTTCAATCTCATTTCAAAGATGATTCCACGTTTTAAGAAATTTAAGGAAACTCTAAAATATTCATGGGTTAAGTAAGACAAGTAAACAAGGATTTTGTTTTGTATATTTTGGCTGAAACATGGTCCACACTGGACGTCTTATTTCAATGGTTAAAATTATCGATATACTTTATTTGACTAGTTAATGTAGATAATTCACTTAAGTATAAGGTTGCCAGACGTCCTTGAGCGCCAAGGACTGTCCTTGAATTTGCTATCTAAACTCGTTTTGTCCTTGATTCTTGAAAAACATCTTGTTGTCCTTGAATATTTTCTGGTGTCCTTAAAAATTCTTGAATATTTTTAAAATGTTTCATTTTTGAACTATCGATTACGTTGAACATTCAAGAATCAAGAATAAACAATGTAAATGAAAAGAACAATGTATAGATTTATTTCATCTGAAACAGTTGTGTAGCAAAAAGTAAATTATCGAAGAAAGGTGGTGTCGTCATAATACGTTTTGTTTATTTTTCAATTTCGTACATGGTTAACATAGCCTGACTTGCCCATACGTGATTCAAGCTTTCTGAAAGTAGCCCACCGTAGACCGTACCCAGTGGGGTGTAGAGGGGAGAGGCAAACAGGGCGACGGCCCCGGGAATCCAAATCGAGGTGGGCATCCAAAGAGTGAAACGGCAAATATTAAAGTGCTGTAGCAAAATGATTTTTCCTATGGTAAGGCAACTAGCACATGCTGCATGAATTTAATTTTTCGAAGCTTGTTTTCTTTGTCAACACTCGTTTTTACGCACTCAAACGCCAGTAATTATCACCATCCTCAATACTAGGGACCTATACTCTAGGTGTACGGCACACACTTAAAGAAAACTGATGTAAAGTTTGAATTGCTGAATGATGTTGGATATGTTGTTAATGATTGAAAAAGGAATTCGTGGCGGAGTCTCTATGATTCCGAAGCGATATGTGAAGGCTAACAGCAAGTATATGAAGGATTTCAATCTGGAAGAAGAATCGAAATTTATCCAGTATCTTGATGCTAACAATCTTTACGGTTGGGCTATGTCACAGCCATT
>JGI24021J15306_10007217_pt1 | contig 13513 bp, 9 predicted proteins | sample Ectturendosymbi1_FD_15306 | JGI IMG/M metagenome (IMG submission 15306) | reverse complement strand
GTGATGAGTGTGTTTTACATCCCTGTTTTAACGCACAGCCTGATATTTTTGCAAGTATGAACTGCGTGTCAAAGCGTTGAGTGTCTTTTCCTCTGATATCCTAACTTGGAGCGCTCATAGTTTATATTCAGTGCAATGACGTATAAAATAAAGAGAGCGCGTGCAGAATAATACGCATATTGTGTCAACAAACTTCGTCAAAACGTTGGCTTGGAAACATGAATATGACGCAAAATTGTGACGTCACAAACAGCGCACTGCAAATACAAATGACCACCATGTACCACGCAATGAACCCCCATGAAACTTTTCTGCGTACGCCACTGACCCCAAAATAACCCACCAGGGTCTGCACTGCCGAAATGTTTACATTTTACTAATATTTCACTGAGATGTAAATCGAAGAGCTGCAAAAGGTCATCCAATGCGTTTGTTACTCGAAAGTGCTCAAAACTTTATTCAGTACATTTTTTTCTCATTCAATTAAAAGGTTTCTACCTTAGGGTTTATGAATACATTTGCATAATTGAATTACGTATTCCTGATCAATTTAAGTGGCTATAAAAGCCACCACACAACGCCTCATTTAATCTGAACCCATATGCCTCGCCAAAATGTTGTCACGCCTCAGTGGTGGAGCGTGAGACCCACATTGAGCAACTGTGTTCTTGATTAAGCCAAAGGCAACTAGCTTGAAACTTAATGTAGTGATAAACCATTACAGCAAGCGAAACTACATTTGGAGTGTCTCTCTGCTGTTGCCATGATGGTAAAAATTTGTTTGCAAAGAAAACTCGTCTGTCTCCATATGTCAAACTTGGTGTAATAAAGACCATTGTAAGAACAATGGACGAGCACACTTTATTAGCGGGTTTGACTCACAAATATGAAGTCAATCCAACCATAAGTCAAACGAAAATGAAGGAAGGATTCTCGTAAAGAAATGCAATTACAGCATTCCTTTTAAAACTTTTTTTCCAGAGAACCTTCGGCCAGTCAGCGTCAAACAAGAAGAAAGATTTCGTACAGGCATTCATGCTATGAAAGCGATCTGTCAAAGACGTGAGAAAAGATAAGGATGGCCATTCTCAGTTGCTAAATCATGATGATCTTAGTAATGCGAATGAGATTCAATCTGTGTTCAACCATGCGTTTGAATGCCTCAGCACCATAACCTTCGTCAAACGGAGGAGTTAATTAGAATGGACCTCAAAATCAAGGTATACAAAACAACATTTTGTGCGTGTGGTTTATATGTATGTATCTAAATATATAATTTGCTGGGCGTCAAAAGGAGACCGCGGTTTTTATTACAAGGCGTTGCTAAACATTCCAATGAAATTTATCAGTTCTGGTCTGCGTTGATTTGAATACAAGCTGTGTTGAAAACAATTAAGCGGCGAGATCGAGTTGATGTTTGCTTCAAACGTGTTTCAGAGCGTCTTGGGACAGCCACAGTAGCCAACTTCGCTGCTTAGGATTTATAGGATTTAGTTTCAAGGGTTGGCTAATCTTACATTGGTGTACGCTTACTGCATAACAACGATAGCGAAAATAGTTTTAACAAATAGGATTAGCATTTCCAAGAAGATTAGTTTTGCTTTCGATGGTTGGTTTAGGCTGAAAAAAGTCTTTCCCTTGACGATAGCGTTTGATCCTTGGATTTATATTCATGTACATAAGTGCAGGCTAGGTATTTGAGCAAAGTCTCAAAATATGTGCATATATTCTTAGCGCATTTAAACTTATCGATCAGTGTCAGATTAAGCCCTTCTCTGCTTTTTGCCACAGACTGGTCTGATTGTTCACTGCTGCCGGTCCGATTCGCTCGGTTAGATCGTGATTGACAGAGGGAAACCGCTCAGCCTGTAAGTCTTTGTTTTGGGACGAATTAGCGGCAAACAAAAATTTCACACTTGAACAGCTTTATTTGTAGCTCAACTGCCGCCCGAGCTTGATGATTCGATAAATCTAGCTGAGCAAGAGAAGCGTGTCGAAGATGGGTTGGACAGTTGTGGCGATAAAGCGAAGTTGTTTTGCCTACTTGCCTTGTGAAACCAACATTTAATCTTTTCAATCTTTGCTCCTCACGTGAGCGGGTTTAATTACTTGCGATTGTTATTACTGTTGTCGAGGTCATCAAAATGCTTCCCAATAAAACAACAAAAATCAATGTAAGAAAAGTAGTTTTATTACTGAACAAAGCAAGCTTTTCTTACAAAGAATTTCAATTAGTGTATTCAAAGAATTGCTATTTGGCAGATCGGAACCCTTAAAATTTTGAGTCAAAATAAAGTTAAACTTCCAGGTGGCTTAAATATAAACTGATATACGTGAAAAGTTTACCCGTAAAACCTCTCGTAGATAAAGTCATACTCACGCAACACACGTAAAGTGCGTTTTTTCCCTTTCAAAAAAACTAAAAAAGTGGTCTAGATATTCAACTACAACGTAATCACCCCTTGTCAACAAAATTTATTGGGAATATTCATCCTACGCAATGTTTTTCTTTTGCAACTTTTTTATTTGCAACGGCGTAAGAAAACGCTTGGAGAAACTTAAAGCAACTGTAAACAATGAATTATAATTTTTTCAAACGAGTTCTTCACGACAGTCATTGGACAGTGTTACCACAACTGACCTTTTTCCGTTAGTTGTAACGAAAAAGCAAACTGTTCAACAATTCTCTAAAAATTTGCCTGTTTTGCAAAGCATTTTTGTAGGCTAAATTTTTCCTCCTGATGGCTTTTCCGTTGAATGATTGCTTTTGCTTGCCATTCAGGTCTGAAATGTTGCCAGTGGTTTCACGTTTCGCGATGTGCTGATGCCAGCAAAAGGTAAATGAAAGGACACGAAAGATTCGAAGTTTGATTGCCATGTTTAGGTTCCACCAAAGTCGTCCTGCCAGGGCTCACGAAGGCGTGATGCCTTTGAAACTGTGTTCATAAGTGTCCTGCAATATTGCAGCATAAAGTGAATCCGACACAATTACATCAATGTTTCCTTTGAAGTGACGTATTATCCAGGGAAAAGTTTTTCCCCGCTAGTTGGGTTACACACGAGGGTGACGTCAGCATGGGATCCCCTGACAAGGGCCCCTGTTTTCTATTCCTGTTATCTATTTTATACAGGGATTACTCATTTATATCACTGCAGTTGTGGTACGCGGTTGTGGCTCTCACGTCGCGTGTAATGTTTGCTAGCACCTACAGAAAATTCTGGCGGCAACCGTGGTCTCATATTTGTCGTTATTGCCAGTGAGAAGACATGCTTGTGCCCAACCGTCTCCCAGTGAAGTCGTGAAAAGCTATACGAGGTAAACGTTTGAAGTGTGTTTGGTTTCATAGAGATGGCGTAAGACTTATGCCGAAAGTCTACTTGGGGCTGATAAGTGTGAAGTTGATTTTGCCATGAGAGCTTTGTTCTGCCACAGTTTAAAGCAAAACACAAAGCCCTGTGCTTTTTCTCCAAAGCTGTTTGAAAGTATACGGAATACTGTACTTGTGCTTGTGCATACTTTCGACTGCGTTCCTGATTGTACTTTTTTCGTTCAGAGCCATTCTTTGGCAGGCGCTTCTTTCATTATAACCACTTCCCTACACTTTGCAACGTCCTATAACAAAGGTTTATCATAGCCGAGAGTCAAGACGTTGCATTGCTTGCTCCGCGCTTTTATCACACGCAGTAATGCAGGCAGGCGCATTAAGGGAATAAAGATTTTCAGAGATGATGCTTACGTAGACAAAACCTAGCTGGTATGCGGCAAGCGCCAGGCTGTTGCATCAGGCTAGTTTTCGTGTGTATTGCAATCAGGGTTATCGTCCTATCGATGAATGAGGGGGCTCGATATGTTTTTTTGTGGTAAAAAGCAAAAAAAAGTCAGCGGTCATCAACTTTCGCTGTAATTACCAAAAACTATCGTTGCAGACTCCGCATCTTGTCTGCCCATGATTGCAGGCATCAAAAGTTGTAGAGACAAATATTTTTAAACGTTTTTGGACAGGCACGACGCCACTAATTGCAATCTTAAAAGTCAAAGACTGCGTGCAAGAATCTCAAGCCGAAAGCTCAGTGGTGCTGGAAGGGCGGCAGGCTTAGAAATAGGAGCAAGAATTCCGAAAGTGTGAAAACAGGAAACTAGCAGCAGTGCTCTTGTTTAAAGACTCTGAACTTCAATTTCGGCTTAGTTCAGTGATGCGAACGCAGACGAATCGGTTGACTCAATTTCTTCGAATTTTTCAGTTCAGTCATATACTGGAGCAGCTTTTTGGTTGCCTTTAACTTTTCCCGGAAGGAAGATGTGAAAACACTTTTTCGAAATTTGTGCTGGTCGAATAAACCAGAGCGTACCCTTGTTGCTGTATATCACCTCAGCAGATGCCTGCACGTTTTCTCATACTAATAGAGAATTGAAAAATCAGAGTGTTGGGTACCCTTCTCTAATCGAACTGGTAGAAAGTTCAGTAAATATGTAGAACAGCTCAAGATTTCAATGAACAATCCGGAAAATACGCGCATAAGTCTTGCTTTCGGATCTATTCACAAATTATGTTGGTGATCTTTCATTAAATGCGCTTCAGGAAACACGGTGGAGCAATGTGCTGAAAAAGTGCGTGTTTTACCTGAGCAGTTAATTAAATTCTCGATTTTCTTCTGAAAATACCTGCATGCAACAAACACTTGGCAATTTACATTCAAAAGCAGGTCATTTTTTTGAAACACTTATCACAACGTTTTGAAGTCTTGGTTCACAACTTATTTCTGCTTCGAAATGAGAAAAGCACTTGCGCTTGTATTTTACGAAACATCAAGGCTTGTCCAACTATACCAATGATGTTGACAACTAGAAAAGCTTCGAAGTTCCTTTGGGAGCTTGGGCCGTGATACCATCGGCAGATGACGACTAATCATTCAGGTAATGCACTATAAGAAAACTCAACTAAGTAAATTCCTTTGAGGCAAGGCGTTTAGTTGCAGAGTAGCTCTTACGTCATAAAATGCCATCATGCCACACTTCAGAAAGAGAAGCTGTGTATTTCAGTTTTAAGTGTTGGAAGACGCTTGCAATAGTATCTCAATGCTCCAAGTGGCTAAACAATCAAATTGAACAAACAGGCGAGAAACGCTTGGAGACGAAACGTTGTGTGCAAAAATAACCTGGCAGGATTTCTTTGGTTTTACACTTTTGTGTTGCTCCCGTTTTCGTATTTTTTCAGATTTGGGTCTTTTGCAGTAGAAAAACTAAACACGAGCATAATTAGCAAAATGTGTTACCACAGACAAATGTGATCATTATTTCGTATAAATTTGGAAAAAATTTGAAAACGTAGCTTTGGTATAGAAAACGATAGGTGTAACTACGAGGCGTCTAAACCGTTTGGTTGGCATCTGCGTCATGACAACAACTGATAGATGCAGTTGCAGTCACATTTTTTCAAAGCTTTCAAAAGTATAGAAAAAATGAGAAAATAGTTTGTTTGAAAATTTTGGAAACAGAGCCTTTCTGTTTGCAGTTGCTGGTTTTGTGTAAATTTTTGTTTTCTTGCATTATTGCAATTAGTCGTTTTCAATTCACTTTCACGTGTTCTTGCTCATGATTCCAACGATTCGCTGCGTTGTTTTGACTTAGATTCATCCATCACGACACATGAAAAGCTTGGCCCCACATGTATGTGCATCTAAACGCCTTCTTCCCCAAGGGTTTCGTTAACCAGGTTCACGACAATTGTGCGGTCTTTCTGCTACAATCTCAAAGCGTTAACTGCTCAGCCAAACACCCTGCAACAAGAATGACAGAGGTCAAGCTCTCTTTTTTCAATCAAAGCATCAATTGCACCCGTACTGTATCAATTACACCCGATTCAAAAATCTGCTCTTACTTCCCAACTGCATATGAGCAAAATTAACAGTTTGACATTCGGTTTCGGTTTGACACAGCACTTGGGCAAACCTTGCATCAGCTGCTTGAAAATCAACATATATTTAGTTGGTNGAGTGAGTAACAGATCTTAGCACCGACAAGCCACATCAAACGCGGTGTTGCACAATCCAGTTGCAGTGGTTTGCTTNCATTCATTTTAGCATCGAAAGCCTTCTTTGTTTGTGTTTACTTTCTTGTGGCTATGTAGCCATTTGGGCTGCGGTTGCATTGTACAGGGTCAACAGCAGTTCGATGTGAGAGACACGTGCAAAGGTGTAAAACTCACCTGTTGTGAACAACTTTACACCTGACGAACTCCATGCAGTAGGAGAGGGCTCTGCCTGGCTTGCCTTAATTATGGGGCAGAGAGTAGCGCGCACTGCCTGAAAGTTTACCACTGATGGGTGAGACGTGACGTAACGAGGATTATGTATCCATTCATCCTTACCGATGCTCTTATCGATATTTTCCGAGCCTTGCAGCGTCCGATCAATCAGAGAATTTCCAGTCACTTGACTTCTTTCGAGATTCAGTTCTTGCTGAAATCATCACGTTGTTTCGCACGTCGGCTTTTTACGGACCTTCAGCAGTCACGCGGGAGTATGTCGCGAAAGGGACGACCTGTTCCTGGCGTGCAGCAGATGGTGTTGGCTGTTTAGAGATTAACAAATCAGCGCTCCAATGTAATTTATCAATTAGATAGGAGCTTTACAAGCTAAAATTCGTAATGCATCAATTGCAAGAAACTAATAATTGAAAGCTGGGCACCAAGGTTCACTCGATGTACTGCATGCTAATACCTCTAGGTCTGTCGACCGGCGCAGAAAGCTTAATTTGCTGAAGTGAACTACTGAATTACAATTAGTTTTGGGGTAGAAGTTGTCTTAAACCTAACTGGATTTAATGCAGACTTTGAACCAGATTAAATGAATTCAGAAATTTTTACTAAACTGGAACTTTTTGATCAAGAGCCCTGTAGCTACGAACGAGAGGTTTACAATGTACAGGCCCGACGTTCATAATTTTCTCAACTTACTAAACAATCCGTTAAGCTGTAGAAATATGTTNATTGAACACATGTTTGAAAATGACGTTTTGTATATAGGCTAAGGTTGCGCAACAGCTCTANAACCTGAATTATTATTGAAACAGCTTCCAAATTATTCATCAAGAAAGTTTCTCGGTTGGTCGGCCACTTTTCACTTAAAATAGTACAAGAGACATCTAAGAGTTAGCTGTTGAGGCAAAAAGCATGTCATTAACGAAAAATGCGTATCTTTGCTGAAGCAGTTTTACCGAGAGCAAAAGCTTTCGATTGCGCTGTGAGTTATTTGTCTGTTTACACGTTCTTAGGCCTCTGTTTATCTAAAGCTAGTGCGGTGAAGAATGAATCAGATCTTGTGTTACGACAATCTTAAGGGAGCCACAGGTCTGAAATGTTTTTATTGATCTGCTTCTGGACTTGTGCCCGTTGCAGCTGAACGGAAAAAATAAAACTTTTGCTTCCATGCAACCACTAAGTAGCAATTCATACCCATTACTTTTTCAAAGAACATTCTATTTTGAAGTTTTGCAACCTCATGTTTTCGGGTTCTCCAAAAAGTTTGCTTTTAAAAGACAAAGTTTTACCGAAAATGTGGGAAAAATATGCAATTCAGAAACAACATTCGGAAACGTTCGCGAAAACATTACTGTTCAGATCTCTTGTGCTATTTTATTTATATCATATGCATTTTTGTAGCCTCATTGCTGAACTAGATCTTATAAAGTTATTTTTTCCAAAAAGGAACAAATTTTCAGAAGAGTTTTTCTTGCTTTATCAGTTTTGCAAAATGAGTTAGACCACTGCTTTTTTCACTACTGAAAACCAGAAAAACTTTTAAAAAAATTGTAACAATTTTGGAAGAGGTCACAATATAAGAGTCGCCATAGCTAAAGAATTTCAATTACCCTTGCAATGCACTGATGATGATGATAACAGGAGTTATCGAAACGTTTGCAATGTCGTTTGTATCGTTTTCATTTGCCGTGATTTTCATTATACGGCTGTTTAGTACTTCCGCTTTTCGTGTACCAAAGTTCTATTACCCACAGCATGAACTGCATGCAACCACAAACAGACGCTGATAGAAGTTATTAAACGTGTCTTTTTATGTTTCTAACAGAAAAAAGTGAGAGTAACTCTCAAAAAAGATTGTTAGCAACAAGATTTTCATTTTGGAGGCATGGCTCAAATGTGCTTAACGAATATGCGCAAAGACGTCGGCTGATAACCGTCCAGCATTCTATCGCAACAGTTATCTCATCATCAGACAAGATTAATTTTTAGCCGCATGTTTTGCGCTTCACCGCACGTGACTGACATTATACAACATCCTTACGCCAAACCCATTGGTTTAACGTAAAAGGCGCTTTTTCAAGGTTAACGTTCTTATCACTTGTTGATTAAGACATAGTCGAATAAGCCGAATATTATGGCGAAAACAAAGTTTTAGTTCGACTATATCTTACATGAACCTTAATTTTGTAAATCATGTTGACTGTGTTGGGTTTACAATAATTATGATCCTCTTTTTGTTGCTCCCACAATCCACTTAAAACCATTCCCAAACATTAATATGAGGAGTGTTAAAAGCAATCGCTAAATTGTGCATCGATGCCTGGATTGATAATAGGTTGTTTTGCTATTTTTCAGTTAACGATTCAGTGCGTAATCACCCGTACCCGTTATAACGTAACTCGCGCCATCCTGTTGATGGTGCTTAACGCAAACACTGGTACGTTTGTACTTCCCTCGATGGTATATTGATTTCTGGCGTCTCACTTAGGTTGAAAAGCGATAAGAAAAAGAACGCTTTGTTATGAAAAATTCATCCACGTTAAATCCATTGTCTAGCTGTTACCGTCGGCGTAAACACTGATATACAAGAGCCGTCCAGCCAATCAGGCTCGTTAGCTTCTGAATACAATCCGTTGATTTGAACCCGCTGTGCTGTTCTTGTACGAAGAGTGTGTGCACGAGCATCGCGCGCATCAGAAACTAGCTGGGGGGTGGATTGCAATTATTTCGCTTCTGAACGCCAGGCACCGTTAACCCCCCATCCCGCTAACGCATGACTGCGCTGCTCGGAAGGCAAATTCGAAGAGAAGCTGGTCAATCACATTTCGTTCCTTTAATCTGGCCCGAGAAGACACCAATTAAATTATTCACTTATTCAAAAAGAGCTTTCGTGGTTAAACCAATTTGCTTTTCAGTTTTAGAAGGTACGTTGCTTCAACAGTTGACTTTGTTTCAGCCTTTAATTAATTTTCAGTGAAAGTGTTGAGCAATTTTTTTCCTAAATTTGCGTGCATTTAAGCTTCTTTAATTTCGCGGCACAGACGTGTTTTTAGGGCTGACCGCTTACAACAGATGCTCTAGTACTTTGGTAACTCAGTGATTAACAAAAATTTTGATGTGTTTCTGCTTGTAAGACGATGACAAAAATTAGTTTAAGTCTGTTTCAACTATTTTACAAAAGAACAACATTCTGCTTGTTATAAGAGGGTATGTTGACTTTTCAGCTCAATGCGACTTCTGTAGCAATGATCGTTTGAGTTTGGAACAGCGAATAGACAGATAAGAAAACATAAACAATAAGCAAACATTATTTCATTGTTTTAATGAATGTAGTGAGCAGAGACGATTTTCCGTCGCTATCATTCAATGCCTCTTCTTCACAAACTTACAAATTGAAAACACAGGGCTTTAGCAGATGTAGAACATCAAGCCCCGAAACAATACTGTTCACGAAGAATAAGTTTTGAAAGCGATTGTCTTTTGCGTGAACAGTGCCTCGGGGAGTTGTTCGCTTTTACTGCTTTGACCTTGCGGATAGCAGAAGTGATTTGCGGTTGACCAAACAAGGAACGCGGCAGCTCCCACGATCTGACGCTATCGCTGAAGCTCTCCTCCCAACCTTGACAACCTGTGATCGTCAGAGAAACGTGATTGGTGTGATTATTTAGCAGTTATGGCGGTGCGGCAGAACAACCTTTGACCTATTTAGAGTGCCTCAAAAATTGAATCGTGGCATATTGACAATAGCACTAGGATAGTGATCTCTGGGCCTTTGACGCATTTTTCTTCCCGGGTCTTTGACGTAGTTTGAAATGTGATTGTGGGTCTACGTATTCGATTTGCTCATGTAACACTGCATCACGTACGTAAAAATATTTTTCATAGCATTCTTTAGAATTTCTCTTAAAAATAAAAGCATCTTTATATGTTTGAAACAATGGCTGAAACAAAGTAAACAGACCGGGCGCACTCCCTCTGAAACTTGCAAAAATACAAGTTCAGAGCCATATATTATTTTGCAAATTTGAAAATGTATGCAGGTTTTGTCTCTCCCACGAAACGATTTTGTCGCCGACAAATTTTTCGGCTGTTTGAAAATACGCATTTTTTCTCGTATTTGCGTGTCGCCCCGGAAACTGGAATCCTTGTTAACACACCTTGGATGACTGTTTTTATTCTCACGAAAGCCCGGAGTTATTGTGGAGATAATCAACGAAACTCAGAAAGCAATCCTTTCTGTTCTTCCTGCCACGGCAACAGGCAGCGGTTTCTGATCAAAGTCACGGCTTCCACGCATTTGAGCTTCACAAGCGCCGTGTTTGCGTGGAACGGAATAAGCTATAAAAAGAGGTAAGGACACAAAACGTCTCGGAAAACCCTGGCTATCCAGTGTCGTTTGAAGAATTTATGAACACTTGATGACCTCGATTATTCATTCATGCGGATAAATGGTTCGAGCAATGCCGCAATTTCTTTTCTGCTTTAGCTTTTTCTACGCCGGTGTCGTCTGCGTGGATCAAAACCCCCTACGTTTGGCGTCGGACGTGACTACTGCCTGATAAACAAAACTGCATGACTTTGTTGTTAGTCGGCAGCGGAGCCAATAAGCTGGCAAAATGTCGATGCACTGGCACTTGGAGCGGCCGCCGTAATGGTCCTACTGCTGTTTAGGATCTTTGCGTTTCTTTTCGTCAATACTTTAAACATTTCCAACACGTTGCGCGGCGGTAAAAAGAAGCCTTTCGTTCAGCTTCAGTCTCAGGAGGATAAGAATTTCCACGTCGCTCGAGACTCTCGCGCGCGGACCGACTGCGTTTTGCCTTTTTTGCGTGAAAGGAGTGACTGGCAGTCGCGACCGCATTTTCCGCCGTATGCTTCGTGTTCAAGCATCAACACACGGCAGATGCAGCGAAGTGCGCGCGTTTCAGAAGGCGTGCGATCAAGTCGCGATAACTTGGCGCGCGATGGGGCGTTAAATTGTTCCTTGAGTGCGTTGATCAGGTCTAGCTTGAGTTCGTTGCTTTATTACTTGATCGCTTCGATCACTGTCACAGGCTTGCGTCTGCACAGTACACTTGGATATGAAGTAGTTGGTTTGCGGTTTACTATCACTGCGCGGTATGCAAGAACTCGACGAATGATGAATAAACTGGAATAAAGCATTTTGACTACGAATACCTCTCTGTCTTATTCAGAAAAAGACGCATTTTTTTATTGTTTCAGCTGATAGAAGGTACATATGAAATTAAATGTTTCAACTTCGTAACATAGCTTGTCTTCTATCTGTCCAAATCGTAAGGATTTAAATTATTAAAAGTAACATCAAATTCCAAATATCGTAAGCTGTGCTTAGGCTATTTTCAAAACACAGTCGAAATTCCAAAGGAAGTCGCAAAATAGAGAAATTACTTTAAAGTGAAAACAAGCATACGTTCTTTCAGTTATTAGGTTTAATATTTTATAATATAAAACAAATAAAGCCTTTAGTTTGTATCAGCTGGGGCGACTAAAGCACCTGATATAAAGTAGTAATGGTGTGTTTGTGTTTTGCTTTAGAATAGATTAAAGCATCCAAAAACATTTAAAAAATGTTCATCCCGACCGGACAAACATTTTGAATATGCCTCCGAGAGTTTTCGAAATAATTTCGTTGATTCTAGTCAAGGAAGTATATTAGTTATGGATTGGTTTTAAGTTTCTATTTTTTTTTATTAAATTAACTTCTGTCCGAATTTGAAATAAGCGAGGAATCTATCGGCAATATTTTAAATAGGAAATCGATTTCACGTAACGTAACACTAGTGACTACGCATCGTCTGTCCTAAAATCTTATTCAAATAGAAGATTTAGGGCTGACGATGCGTAGTTTTACGTGAAGTAGATTTACTTTCGAACATCTGCCGAGAGATTCCTCGCTTGTCTCGTCTGTGTTGTGAAGAGTAGTTATTTGAATACAGATATGTGCAAGTTTGAATCATCGCAAAAAGATGAAAGCAGAGCCCAATTTGCTGATCCCTCGAAAGCTTAAGACAAGCCTAGAGCTTTTGTTTGTTGATTAAGTGATTTGAAACATCGTAGAAAAGTGGTAATATTGTGAAGTTTCTTTCTGTAACATTTTGCGAGTAAATTCAAAATTAGTGTTTTTTCGAACTTTCGGTTTGCATGCTTCGCATTTCATGCTAAGCAATGTCTAAATTAGCATCAAGATATATATATTGGTGACATAAAATACACTTTTTTGTCCGGTACAAACAGAGTCATAATTACTTATTTGGCAAATTCGCAGGTAATCACGCGATAAATTTATTACAGACCAAATGTAACTGTGGCCTTCCGCCCACAGAGTTTCTACAACCTGACGTTGAGCAATGAACATCAATTGCTCAATTGCTGTAATTGCAAGTGCATCAAAGTGTAGCTTGTGGAAGGTTATTTGCAACTCGTTTGTGAAAACTGTAACATGACACATGGCCAGTGGTCTGTTTATTTATACCAGAAATTGCAGTGATGAGTTGATTTTTTATTTTCAATTGATTGACTCCGAGTGACTGGTACCTAGGTTTCTAGTGGCATGCACTGTGCTAGCAGTCATATCTATTTGGCCAAATTGTGTAGTTATAAATTCAACTATTTGGCTCACCTGTGTCAACAGCGAAGATAGCAGTTCCTTCATCCTTGTGGCTTACAGCAGGAAGCTTCACAAGCTGGGAGGAAATCAGATTCCGATATTTTCGCCACTGATCATATAATTTAAAAATAAACAAAGCACACGAGAGCAGCGACTTACTTGAAAGAAATACAATACTTTACTTTACAATGCACTAACACCGGATTGCTCCGTATCAAAGCTGCATCCGCGTTGAGGTTAAGTACAACTGCCAGTGGTACAGAATTCGCCTATACCAGCTATGTTCAACCCGCGGCCCAGTCGAAGCTTTTGTGCGGCCCAGTTTAGGTTTTCACTGTAATAGGAGTAACTACATATTGACAACCTGTCCTTATTTTGGTAATATATTTCATTCACATTTTAAAGACAATGTGCACAATCAGAACAGTACCGAAAAAAAAAAATTACAAACAGATACAATCAAGATATCAAAAACTTATTTTGATAATCTTTAATTTGAAATTTTTGATGTAGGTTGTCCTCAGTGCTATTTTATCATGCCTGTTACCATTGCAGTTATGATTCGAACGCTTTCAGTACATTAGCTCAAGCGAAGTTTAGTTTGCTAAGGTCAAAGTAAGCCATT
>JGI24021J15306_10007216_pt1 | contig 13513 bp, 7 predicted proteins | sample Ectturendosymbi1_FD_15306 | JGI IMG/M metagenome (IMG submission 15306) | reverse complement strand
GTGGGCGCATTTTCACGATTTATGTGTCACGCAAACAAACATTCTTGACTTCAGCATTTTGTAAAAATGCTTTGGCCACATTTTACAATTTTACACGTCCATAAATCTTTGCTGAGTTGTTCGGCCACATTGTGAAGTTTTTGACTTTCACATTTTATAAGAATGCTTTGAATCTGAAAACATTTGGACTGCGAGTGCACCCGCAATTTGTGACGTGCGACCTGCTGCATTACTTAAGCAAGTCGTCAGTCATTCAGGAATGTTACATACTTGGTCATCACTGCGCCAACGGTACTGGATACTAAAAGGTGCTTCTACCGTTCGTAAGGTATTGGGATCGTGTTTCTTGTGCAAAAGACGAAATTCTTCATTTTGTCATCAGATCATGTCAGAACTGCCTATCGAACGCGTATCCGATGGTCATCCTCCTTTTTGCTTTACAGGGGTAGATTATTTTGGACCATTGTTCGTAAAACAAGGAAGAAGCCACGTCAAAAGATATGGCGGTCTGTTTACAAGTTTAACTGTTAGAGCTGTTCATATGAGTTTGCTCATTCACTAACAACAGACTCCTTCATAGATGCTCTTCGAAGGTTCATAGGTCGACGAGGCAAACTGAGGGCAATTCTCAGCGACAATGGATCAAACTTCGTCAGTGCCCAACGCGAATTGAAAGGATCTCTGCGCGAGTGGAACTGCTCCAAGATCAAGGAACATTTGCTCCACCTCGACATCAGATGGGAATTTAATTCACCTTACGCAAGCCACATGGGTGGCGACTGGGAGCGTTTGATATGCTCAGTAAGGTAGATACTGGGTGCATTGTTAATCCAGTAAACTGTTACAGACGAAGGCCTAGCAGCTGTTATGGTTGAGTTGAATCCATCACGAATTCTCGTCCTCTGACACCAGTTGTTCTGGATCCTGATAGAGAGGATCCGCTCACTCCAAATCATCTGCTGCTGATAAGAGTATCGCCAAACCTTCCCCCTGGGGACTTCAGCTCAACTGACATTTATTCACGTAAGCGGTGGTGGCAAGTCCAATATCTTGCCAACCAGTTCTGGGTTTTCTGGAAACCCGAATATCTACAAACAATGCAAAGTCGACACAAGTGGCAGGTGCCACAGAAAAACTTCATTGTCAACGATGTGGTGCTTGTGCATGACGAGCATGATCCAAGAGGAAAATGGCCGCTTGGAGGAGTCATAGAGACTTATCCTGATAAGCAAGGTCACGTACAAGTGCTCATGCGTACGTCTACCGGTAACATCAAACGACCGATTTCGAAGCTGTGTCTCGTGTTGCATAAAGATTGAAATCGAGCATGTGCGATTCGCACTTCATTGCGATTAAATTTGCTTAAAACTTGTTTTTTTTGTTGTTTCTTCCATTGTCAGCTTGCTAGAATTAAATCCCCTCTCACGTTGACGCGATTGTTGGATGAAGCTTGCAATGAACAGCTAACTGTTATTTGCTTTTGCACCTGATCTAAAGCTAAATTTACTTCGATAGTGACACCCTAACTTGTATCCTGCAATGCAGTGAGTGACTGCCTAACTTGTATCCTGCGATGCAGTGTGCTTATACAGCAGATTGAGCTGACTACGTATGAACGGTTCCAGTGTAATTTGTTTCGATTCGACGGTTTGTGTGCTTTGTTTGTGTCGCTGCAGCCATATTTCAATTGTCTTTTCAACTTTTGCATTTGAAAGTCATATTCGAATTGTGTTAACATGTCCAGCATTCGAAACCCGTATTCGAATTGTCCTGTAACATGTGTTCTCCTTGTTTATGATCATCGCCTGAAATAGCACTTTGTTGCTGTTTTGAAGTGTTAATGTACTTGATGCGAACATTTCGTGGGGGTATGTTGCAGCAAGTCTGTCTTACGGCAATGTGTTGGTCAATTATTGCTTTCTTTGATTGTTGCGTGACTGTTTGGAGGCACATACTAGAGTGTGTAGTAGGATCCTTGGTGGCATTTCGTCTTTCCTTTGACTGCGTAAGAGACGTTGGTGTTGTATGCTGTAAAAGTGCATATGAAGTAGTGTAGTAGCATTAGCAAGCCGCATCGTTTGGTAAGTTGTTTTTCCGTTTAATTATTCTTGCCTTGCTTGTCATACATTTATTCTATGTTCATGTTGTTCAGAAAACCGCATTAGCACGAACAGATCTCGATCTGCCTTGAAATGCAACTGCTTATTGTGAACGCAGACTGTTAGAAAGATTGAATAAACTGGGCAATGTGTTATTGCGCATTTCAAACTATCAATGTGCAGTAGAGCGCAGAAACGAAGTTCTGCTGCAACAACAATTTCGCATTTGCAACTGCTAGACACGACATAATTCCCCATTTGGCAACTGTTAATTTTCAAATAGACACACATAACTATGCAATTGAAACTGTGAACTGTACTGTGCGCAGTGCTTCGGAAAGTAAGTCGGCAAGTGAAACTAAAATTCAAAGTTGGTGTGCAGTACAGGAGCACCATTTTGTGTTCTGTAAAGACTTTAACACATCTGGTGCAAAGGTTTTAAACATAGTCGCATGTGTCAGGTTATTATCCAATGCTATAAAATAAGTGTTACTTTCAAGAGAAAACTTCGCACCCATAGGGACGAGACAACCAGCAGCACTCCTGGAAGTTGGACGCATGGTGATGATTTTGGCACATTGGAGAAGGGAGTCGTTTCAGCAACAGTTGCTTTATCGGATTAATGGCACCACAGGTTTTTACACTTTCTGAGCAGTGCACTTTCCACTCCTTTAAAGTCAACTATGCGATTAAGTGTTTTCAGTTTACAAATGTATGGTACAATTCTATACGAATAACCAGTTTATGCAAATAACCAGTATGCGATTAACCGGACTATTTTCTTCACGTGTGAATGGCTTTGGTTTGGGATTCTAGAATCCTATGCGATAAAGTAGTTTATGCGTTTAACTGGCATACAATTAGCTGAAGTCGTCTGTATATTTCAAACGAATGATGAATTGTTCAGTAACTTGGGCTAGTATGAATGAGCCTAGTATGCAGAGGACTAACTGGCATTATCATTGCTCCATGACATACGTTATGCAACAATGCATGAGTTCTCATGAGAATTCATTCATTGTTACATTACCAACGTCACAGAACAATGTTAGTTCCAGCCAGAGCAAGTGGAAATTTCAGTGACCCAAATCTCGGACGGTTGAATTCAGCCAGGATAAATTGCGTGATAATCCCAAGTAACCACTGATTCCCCCTATATTGTTTTCCATACTCCTTAGAACAGGGGTGGGCAATTATTTTTGCTCAGGGGCCACATTGAGAAGGGCGCGTTTAGCAGAGGGCCGTACCTTCTGAGAGTGGAATCAAGTCTCGGTTTATAGCCTAAGCACTAATATTTACTGTGAGAATTTGAGAAAATTTCAGATTTGAAGATTTTCCTGGATGCTTCTGCAGGCCACTGAAAACGATGTGGCAGGCCACTATTTCTCCACCCTGCCTTAGAAGCATGATATCATTCTACAATGAAACAAGGCAATGTCAAAGCACACATCTCTTTTCAGGTTGGTCTGGCACTTCCCTTTGAGGTGAAAAACAGCAAGGCTGTATTCTGGCTCCAAACCTGTTCGGATTCCTCCCTGCTCATATCTACCACGTATTTTATTATGATGGTAAAAATGGCATCCTGACTGAGTTTTTTTTTACATCTGTTCAGATGGCAGATGATTCAATCTTGTAAAATTATGTGAGGAAGCCTGGACGTGACAACTGCTAAGTCATTACGGTTGGTAGCCGGTCGTTCACAGATGGTTGATAACAATTTACAAAGATACACGGAATCACATTGTTTGTGCATTCGGTAGATGTTAGGGTTCGCATTTGGGTTTAGCTTAGCTTGATGTTAGGGTAGTGTTGGGTTAGATTTAAGGTTTAGGTTAGGGTTTGGTTAATGTTGAGGTTAGGGTTAGTTTTAGGCTAAGCCCTAACTTTAGCCTAACCCTAAAGCCTACCCGAACACTTACCCAAACCCTAAGATCCACAAATGAATGCGCAAAGATGGTGATTGCGCATGTTTTTGTGAATAGTTATCAGACATCTGCAAGCAGCTGGATACCAACTCTGCAATTACTCAGCAGTTTACCATCACCATGTTGTGGCTCTACATAGCAGGTGAAGGTACAGTACCTTACATAAGGTGGGTTTGTGATTACATGTATCTTCATAACATCTTACTGCAGTTGGCTTTATATATTCCTTGTCAGTGCATAGCCCAGATGTTTTTAACGCCATTTTCCTATTGGTTGTTCAGCAAGAAACTGACCAAGATTTTTTTGGAATAAACATGCACCAAGTATTCACAAAATCTTGGCAAAACATGCGCATAACACAAGAAGTCTGAATGTTGCAACTTATATACTTTTACAAAGCAGGACAACTACATCACAAACTTACAACGAATTTGTCTGTCAAGGACTCGTTGCTCTTTTCTTAAGGCAGATGATATTTCACGTGCCTATACAATAAATCAATTAGTGTTTATGAATTGGGGCTGAACAAATACCACAGTTCACAACATAATAAGCTATTTCCTTTAAAGTTATGGAATAGCAAAAGCAAAAGCTTACAATTTAAAATTAGGTGATGCATAATCACTACAAAAAGCAAAGAACTAGACTCCAGAAATGTTTGCATATCATATTTTTAAAACTACGAAATTTGCAACATTGTCAGATATTACAATAATAATAATAACAAAACAAACAGTGTTATAGTATAATATTAGGTAGTGACTATGGATACGCCTGTCCAGACGCAATTCAAATAAAAGGGTCAGTTTGTCATTCAAACTGAGTGCATCGCATAGTGTAACGGTTATGCATTACGGCTACTATGCCAATGGTTTTTGGTTCAAATCTCATCTTGCCGACTTTCACCTTATTTTTTTCTTTACTTTTTTTCAGGCTTAGATGTTATGTTTAGGGGTTAGTGTTAGCTTAGGGATAGGATAGCGTTAGGCTATGGTTAAGTTAGCATAGCGTTTGCTTAGTGTTAGGTTAGCATTAGGTTAGGGTTAGGATGAGCGCTACGGTTAGGTTTATTTTTTGCGTTTCCTTCGTTTCTACCAAGCCTACTGCACTTTCATCATGCGTAACTGTTACGTCACAGTTGGCGTATCAATAAGTTTTCAAATTTCAAGATCCACAGGCGTATCTATAGCCACTGCCATAATAATAACCAAATCGTGGTTATCTCCGGCCTGCAAAGCGATGGCTTGCGAAAGTTGGCTGGAAATTGTCTGCAATGTCATGGAACATGAAGGAAAAATATTGGCCTTCATAAACTCTATCAAAAATACTAATGCGGTGACAAAACACACTAAATCCAGCCTACTGGAGTGGTTGCCAACCATACAAAATGGCACTTAAGAAGAGTGAGCTTTCTCATCCATAAATAAGAACTATTTTAGAAGAACAACCACACTGTGTTCTAAAAACAAAAAGTGTTGTGTAATTAAGATCATGCATGTAGGAAATTTGTTGCAGCAAATACATCAAGTTTGTTACATATTATAAACAATGATAATTATAGGTAGTAAAAGTACTGAGTACAGCTGGCCTGCACTCCATGTGTTGTAACATAGCGCATGCTATGATTGATTTGTGTTTTTCTAGACTTACGAATTTTTGCTGTAAATTAAGGTTATTGGAGGTTCATAAATTTGTGAGTTAATTACAATATATATTGTAGAATGTGAACTTGTTTGCTATGTATATTCATGTCATTACCCACTTCACTGATTAAAGTTGTTAGCTTGGGCTCTTTGCATTGTGCCTTATCACTGTTTGTATATTTTTGTTACATGTCTGGCCTTTCACGTTATGTTGCAGGTGACCTGAATCAAAAAATACCATTTGTAGGAGGTGTTCTTTCGATTTCGTTCGCTCGCGCTTTATTCAGACTCTTCCGTCAAAATCCAAGCTGGGTCATTCTGTGTCAAATAAAGCATGTGTGCTTGTCGAGTTATCACCATTCAAAATTTATGTCATACATGAGTGATTTTGATGACTATCCATTTTCTTTACCACCTGGATTTTTAAAAATTTTTCTTCACTACTGAAGGATACTTGAGACAACCTTTTGTCATGTTTTTGCAGCAATTAAATTATTACAGTGAGAATGGTTTAGTTTTAGTTAGTTGATAATTTTCTTGCTAGTCGTTACACTTCATTGACCACAAAAAGTAGTCATTTTATATGGTCCTTAACTTCGCAAAACCTTAACCAATTTACAAAATAAATTATTTTTTTGGAATCAGCATGACAAGTTTTATTTGCTTATGAAATTTGAGGAAAATCTGAGATGGTGGGTTGACTGGCTGGGACAGTTGGCAGAGAATGACCCAGCTTGCCTTCTGCAATTAAGTATATTTTTAACTATAATTAATATTAGAGTGAATGTTTTTTAAAGCAATGATTTTGCATACAACATTGAATCCCAATCCAATGGACAGTTCCCATTAGAGAATAATTTCAAACAAACTGTAAATTGTCTAGCAACTCGGGTAAACATGAATGAGCCTTCTATGCAGAGGTTTACTTGGGTTCATCCATTTTAGCCCAAGTTACCCTGAGCAATAAAGGGTTTCAAAAAATAATATTTTTTATATTATAAACTATATCAGATTGAATTTTTTTTAATCAATGGCTTTGCATAGAACATTGGATTTGAATTCCAAACTATGGACAGCTGCCATTAGAGAACAATTTCAAATGAACAATAAATTGTCCAATAACTCAAATTAATATGAATGAGTCTAGAACGCTGAAGACTGACTGGCATTATCATTGCTCTGTGACATACGCCATGCAACAACTGACAAGTTCTCATGAGAGCTTCTCATTAACACCTTGGCTTCCATTATGCTAAGGCTAAAATCCAGAAGTTTGCACGTGTTTTTGCGCAGGAGTATCTCTGCAGACAATTGCACTAGAGAGCTGTTCAACCCTCAAAAGAATCTGCAAGTCTGCAATGAAGAAATAATTTTATGGTTTGGGTTTTTTGTGAGTGACGTCATAAGCTAGTTGTTTTAGGCTTCTTTGGCCCACTTCATCTGGCCCTAGGCCCAAACCGCTAGATGTTAGCATTACACTAAGGTTTTCTTTTGAAAACTAGGCTAAAATATGAGTCTTTTGATACTTTGATCAACTTGCTGGGTTTCCTGAAAGTTCAAAAAGTATGACCTAAAATCAACAAACAAAGTAATTAATCTAATAATAATATAATTTTTTTTAGATCATAACTTTATATAAATTTTAGATCATAACTTTCGAACCAGAAACGCTAGAAAATTGATAATGTCTCAAAAGACGTAGATTCTAGCCTAGTTTCCAAGGAAAACTTTGGCAAAATATTTCTTTCTAGCAGTTGGGCCAACGTCAGGTACCAGCAGCCAAAAAGAGCCAAAAACCTATCTTACTTACGATGTCACTCACAAAAAAATGAAACCTAAAACTAAAAAACATTTTTTTCATCGCAGACTCGAAGACTTGCCGAGACTTTTGATGATTTGAACAGCTCTCTAGCTCATCCAACTGAGGAGCTATGCGGTTGATAAGTCAACTGAAATACCCCTGGATTTTCCCTGATTTCCAAGTACAATATATTCATAGACTGTCAGCCAATGTGTTAATTGTTACGTAAGTAACAAACGTCAAAGAGTAACGATAGTGCCATCCAGAAAGAGAGTAAATAGAAATCTTAGTGACGCAAACCTCAAACGGTTGCATTTAGTATCAGTCAGTATGATTGTGTCATGAGCTTGAGTGACACTGGTGACGTGGAGTTGCTCCTGGTGCATGCGTTCGTGTTTTTCTTGAATTCTAAGGCGAGCCACTCTGTGATGCAACCAGCTCCTATTTTGAAATTCTATGTGCACCATACTTTTCTCAAGTGCAAGACTATCACAGATGTTAAAGGGACTTGGCATGCCGACTAAACAGTCCCCCTAGTTGCACCCCTGTTGACATGTAATAAAATTTTGTTTTACCAATCAACTATGCCATCATAACGCTTCTGAAAAACAAAGTATTTGGTGATGATTATACTTACTTTTGCTCTTGGATCTGGAGGAGGTGTTTTCCCAAACAATCCCATCTTATGCAATTGAAACAATTATATATAACAAATATAATAAAAATTTGAAAGGTGCACTAGCTTTATTTTAAAAAATATTCAACACCTAACAGCTTCACACAAGTGTTTTTGATGTTTATACTGCAGCAATATCTGAAAAAATAAACTGTAATACTCAAACGTGAACATTCAGGTTATTCCAGTGCAACTTTCAACCAGTGCGTCCACATGCACTGCCTCATATTTTGCTAAAAATTGCATCAAGTATGCCCCTATGGGAGCAAGAAAACATACCCAAATTTAAATCAAAATTCCAAGCAGTTTAGATTTCATAGCCCTTTAAACTTCAAGGATCACACCCCATTTTTGCTCCAGTGAGTCACTGTGTTTATTTTCAAAGGTTTTTGGAAGCCCATAACTTCATTTTTGTACAAGCTATATAGGTCTGAAAAATGGTGCTCTAAGAGATATTTCTGGCCTACTTTTCTGAATCTGTTATCAGAATGTCCCAGCTAGGTGTGGATCGAAAGTTATAGGCATCTAAAACTGGATTTTTGTCAGGCAGAGTATATACTTGTCACATTTTGACCAACAGCCGTGAGGCTTCCTCTTGGTGAAGATCTAACTGTTCACCTGGTCTATGACATTTAAGATCCATTGAGTACAAGTAAAATATTTGATACAAACAAGAAATAATGGTTTTACAGGTATTGAAAATGGTAACAGCTCAAAAAATAACCCTCAAACCACTTTTTCCAAGGGGGTCAATGACTGCACACATGGTATCCAAAAAAGTGATAGTTAATTAATCCCTTCATTAATGCCTAGGAGATAAGCTGATTCTTTGCGTTTTTTGGCCATAACTCGCCAACCACAAATGCTGCAAGGTGTATGTAAATCAAAAGCTCTACAGATGCAGATTTTTGCCTTGTTGATTTTAAAATAAAAAGTGAAGAAATTACATCTTGAACTTTTTTCTTGTAGGTACCTGCATTTATGGGGCATGTACAGGAACCCACAGAGTTATGCATGTAGGTGCAAGGCAGGCACAAGTTTAACTTGTTGAGGGATAAGACATTCTTTGTTCAAGTAACTGAATGTTGACACATTGCATGTGAGAGTGACTTGAACGAGAAAATTAATGCTAGAGAGAGCTTGTGGTGCAGACGTGTAGATCAGCTATGTCCATCCGGAATTCCTTATTTAGCCCAAAATTTTGTCACTGTCTTTATTGCAGCCACACATTGAATGACTTACTTTCTTTTTGTAAAACCAAAATTTAGTTTAAAACTGCTGAGAGCATTTGAAAGCTAACTGCAATGACTGTATTTGTTTAGTGTTGAGGATTGTATTGTATTGCTCTCCAAGCATGCACAAGATGATCCACAAGCAGCATAGTCAGCATACACCAAAGGAATAAGTTCTAGATGGATTCACTTTCAAAAAACAGTGCCAAACACGAGTGATATATTGAAATCACTAGAAAATGCTATCAGAAATCAACTTATTCTTGCTCTTCTTGAATGTCAGGTAAGTGACACCTAAAGAAAGCTGCTATCTCTCCCTATCAAGAATGACAGGTTAGGTCTACCAAATCCTCATGTTAAGACAGAATACGATTACTCCACTCTGATCACTACTAAACTAACATGTAGAATTTACAACCAAACAATTGAACTTAAATACCACACCATGGACCAGCAACATACCAGAACAGTCAAAAGCAGAATACGACAATTGATGGAAACAACATACCGCAATCACCATGATACATTATTTGAAGAACTGACCACTGAGGTACAACTTACTACAACAACACATAAAAAGAGCAATGGAAAAAGGGGCATCTTCCTGGCTCTCAGCAATGCCAATCAAAGCCATTGAGTATGCATTAATGATTAAACAAGCAAGAATTCAGGAATGCCACATGCATGAGATATGGATGGAAGATAGATGGCACACCCACTCACTGTGCTTGTGGAGAGACAAATATGGATCAGCTTCATATGCAAACTGGGCAGATATACATCATCAATGAGGTACAAGTCAGTGAGAGACTCTGAAGTACAGATACTGAAAAGTGGTCTGTAGATATGTTCAGATAGAACCTACACTTCTGCCAATCGCTGAAAACGAATTTGAAAAAAAGTCAACACAGTTGACAATGCGTTCGATATTTGAGAAAACGTGCTGAAAAATGTAGTGTAGCACAAACGTCCGTTATGTTTATGAATGATTTTGATAACTTCAATGAAAAGTGTAGACCATGAATAGGTATTATTGGATAGCTGTGATGTTCGCTTAAAAATCATTGCTGACACTTTTATTTGATGAGAAGACCGTTGTTGTTTAAGTGCATTTGATATTCGCAAAAACTTCCTGAAAGGTTCATGGTAGCTTAAAAGTTGTTTGAAATAATAAGTCTGAGTTGTTTGTGATATGATTTTACCATGATATGTTTTTTTGAGCATATCTGCTTGTTTTTGTGTTGACGTTTTTTTCGCCAAGTCGTTGGTGTTCGTGAAAGTAACAACTGGGCAAAGTGATGGTTAGCTTTACTCTGGTCTCCAGTCCTGTTCCAAGAAGTAAGAATCCTGATCTGAATCCTGTTTGCAACACAACTATGAAATCCGAATCCTGAAAAAAACATGTTAACATATGTGACTAATCAACGTGCAACTATTAAAACTTTTTGTTTGTAAAAGGTAGTGGCTACAAGTCCATCAGTGGACCTTCGTATTTGGAAAGTTGTTCATCCGTCATCATTAACGTGACAGTAACACACAATGAGTGTGTCGTAGAGAGCACTAGCTTAGATTTGGTATAAATGTGCTGATCCCTAAACCTTAACTAAAACTGTAAAGCTGAACACAATAAGTAAAAAAGTAGTCTCTTCACAAGTGCAACCATTAGACTGCAGCCAAAATGAGAGTCAAACCGAAAGCCATTCATACAGTAGACGCATCCACTACACTACCACAACGATACTGTTAAAGTGACAAAGTCAGCATTTTATTCTAACCACATCACTGTAGACAGACCTATAGCCACTTCCTATCTGAAAGGAAGTGACTACGGATACGCCTGTCCTGATGCAATTCAAATAAAAAGGTCAGTTTGTCATTCAAACTGCGTGGATCTTGTAGCCTAATGGTTATGCGTTACAGCTACTATGCCAGTGGTTTTCAGTTCGACTCTCACTTTGCCAACTTTCATTTTCTTTTTTTCTTTACATTTTTCAGGCTTCTGTGTTATATTTTGGGGATAGGTTAGGCTACGGTCATGGTCAAGGCTAGGTTTAGGGTTACTCTTTGACGTTTAGTTCTTTTTAAGTCTACATTACTGCACTCTCACCATGCGTTACTGTTACGTCACAGGTGGCGTGTGATTAAGTTTTCAAATTTCAAGATCCACAGGCATATTCGTAACCACTGCCCTTCTGAAAAGCAAATCTTTATCAAACATATTAATTCTGAGAAAAGTAAAAACAAACATAACCAAAAATGGCACTAAAAATCAAATCAGATCCAGAAAATGCAGTCAACCAAATTCATGCAATAAAACATAAAGCTGAAAGCAATATTACCAATGAAACTTATCACAAAACAACTTGAACTTAAGCTTGCTAGACTTGCTACATCCATCAAGCAACAGTGACTGACAATGTTGCCACTCTACATCGACAAGTTTTGAAGTTTCCCTTATGATAAAAATGAAAAATCCCTATATTTCCCTACACAATCTGAAACAAAAAACGCAACCTGCAATCGTCTTTAGCTACAACATCTGGCCCTGAAACACGATATAGTCATACTGTGACGTCGCATAATTAAGGGCGCATGGAAGATCAAAATTGCATGTGTAAAACAAGCATCATTACACTTACAGAAAGCACCACTGCATTGAAAGCATAACCACATGTCATGTCATTTTTTAACAAAATTATCTTAATATCTTCTAAGATTAGCCAGCACCTTTAGCAATAAATCTTATGCATAATCCCTTGCAACTCTCCAGCTGGTTGCAATTCACAAGGAAAAGGTCTCATCAGTGATAGTACCAACACCTTCAGAATTTTCAAATTTTTCAAAATATGTATTCCTTGTTTTCCCAAGACCCATGTAAATGCATAAGTCTTTGTTTGATTTCAAAGCCACCTGTAAAATTCTCACTAGACTAACACTTAATTATTTATTGCTTCCAAATTGCACACAGGCAGTCAATCGCTTATTTTTGTTGTTGTAATTTAAGCAGGAGGAAACTCTTTCAACCTCAGCAGTGCTTTGAGGTAATGCAGTTATAAACACATTGGATAACAACTGTACTTTTCACTGTACAGTATTGTACTTACTTGTACTGCAGTCTTTACAAATTGGAATAGACTGGGCTACACCTAACAGGTTAAGCCTTGACTTTAACTCAGAATCTACCAGAAAGCTTGGCCACACTGCACTCCTTGCATCAAAAATAGCCCACCCAGTACCTCTAGGATTTATTGCCTTTTAAAAATTAGTAAAAACGCATTTACTAGTGCATTTGGCAAGCGCACTACAGTAATAACAAATAGTTGACCAAAGACATCCATGACAGGGTTGCCAGATACATTTCAAGAAAACAAGCCAAACCACGTCTGAAAAAAAGCCAAACCGGGTGAAAAAAAGCCAAATTGTTAAATAAACATGAAATTTAAAGTTTTTTATTAGTTGTAGGACATTTTAGAAGAATAATGTTGTAGCATTGCCTCTACATTCTACAGGAACAATTCCAAATCTTCATCTTTCACATTTTCTGGTGTTTCCAGTGGAACATTTGACATTATAGGTTGCCAGATATGCTACAAGTTTGTTCTTTTATGGGTTTCCAGATAACTTTTAAGAAAATACACCAAGGACTGTTTAAGAAAGCCCTAATAACAATTTTCAGCAAGACATTTGAAAAGCCAAAACACCAGTCTGATAGTATGTGCCAACTGCCTCCAAAAAAACCCAAATATTGAAAAGAAAAAGCCAAACAGTTTCTTTTGATGCCAACTGCCTCTGAAAAAAGCCAAATTTATCAAATTTTTTGTCAAAAAAGCCTATCTGGCAACCCTGATTCGTGAAGTATCACAAACGTAGAAACAAAGCGATAAAAATTCTAAACACAAAAATCGCTACGGATCCTAAAAATGGCGATTTTTTCCCATAGGGATTCCCTACTCCTTAACAAAATCAAAAAAATTCCTACCGTAGGGATTTTTCACTACCAGTGGCAACACACAGGGTCAGGGTTGCCACTTGACAGATAGTCATAAGCAAAAGGCCACATCAACCTTTAAAAAAAGCCAATTCACACCAAAAAAAAAACAAATGCAAGAGAAATACACAACCACAACTTTGAAACAC
>JGI24021J15306_10007215_pt1 | contig 13514 bp, 10 predicted proteins | sample Ectturendosymbi1_FD_15306 | JGI IMG/M metagenome (IMG submission 15306) | reverse complement strand
CCGAGCATGCTACAGCACGTCCGCTCAATCTCCTACCGCCCCGTTTTGAAAACCAAACGTTCTGGGGGAACTACAGGAAAGTGTTCTCTTTGAGATGCCGGATAAATCACTTCGCGTTAAACTTGTCATCGTGAGTTTACTCGAACATAATTTAAATCAACAAATCCCACATTTTCGTTCTTTTAACTCTACACGCAAAGTTAACATTGGCGAAAGTTTTGTTTCATCTGCGTTAAACCTGACACAACCCCACCAAATGTCAGGTAGTTGGGCTTTTTTATAATTGCAATTTCGCTGGAATTTTATTTGCCTCCATGTGTTTAGGTAAAAATTACATGATGCCATTTTTTAGAAGTGGCCTGGGCTAAACAAGCAGAGTTAGTGTTGAAAAAAATTGTATTTGATCAACATTCTTACCTGACACAGCCACACCAAACGTCAAGTGATTGATTTCTTTTATCATCACGATCTTGCTAAAATTCTATTCACTCGATGTGCCCAGCCACAAATCACATGATGTTGTTTGTATGTAACACCAACGTGTGGATGTTACAACTTCGCACAAGAAAAATAACTGTTTTCTGGCCGTTTGGCTTTGATTTTTCCTCAGTTGTTAAATAAATTGTGTTGTTTGCATATTTTCATGCGAACGTTTTTCAGATATTGCGAAAAGTACGTATAGACATTGAATGTACTGATAGGGAATCTTAATTTCATAAAGGAATAAAAGAAATTTATGATAGGATATTTTATATGAATAAGATTTCAGCACTGTGGATGCGTAGTGGTACGTGAAATCGATGTCCTACAAAAATAATTTGCTTGACTGATTCGCTTGTCACCTTTGTGGGTGCCTGTAACTTGAATAGGCCTACAGATATGTGCAAGTTTAAATAATCACAACAAGAGGAAAGCAGATCGGTCGGCAGATTCCTCGAAAGCTTGTTAGGGGGTTTATTTTTTTAGAGCTGATGCCGGCTGCTTTGTGCGCATTGAACACCTTTGAAATTAAAGCTAAACCAAAGCATGAAACTAAAGTGTGAAACTAAAACACATTTAGGCTGCACTTTCAAAAGCTGGTCTGTTAATGAAACGGTGGTTGGTCAATTCGCTCTCGAATATCTAAATAACAATTCTTTGCACGCAGGTTATATAAACTACGTTCTGTACAAAACTACTATCGCGAATGAAGTGAACCATGCAGAAATAAGGACCTCAGTTTAAAATACAAGTAGTCAGTAATTTGTTCAGGGTTTTCATACGAAACATAGATCAACATAACATTTTTTTTGAATCTAAAAGAATGCATAAAAATTTCGTGGGAGGCTTTGATTGTCCGGTTTGTCCCTTACCGTGATTGTGGGCCTAATGCAATTTACACGCGCATTAAACTCTGTGAAAAATAGTTTTGATCTTTTATTGCTGGACCATTCTCTTGAAGTCTTGAGTACTGTAAACACAGTGGGAAACTTGCATTGATAAAGGCGAATTATTAAACCTATAGCAACCCACTCATGAAGCTAAATGCACTCTTTGGGCGTTTCTGCAGTTTATGTTTCATTTATATGTTCATACATTGTAAAATAACTTTTTGTAAATCATAACTAAGGCAACCAATTTTTGACCTAAAAATTAAAAATTTTTACTATGTTATTAACAATTATTGACCTATCAATTTTCTGCGTTTTCAGTTGAAATGCATAATACAAAGCATTTCATATAAAGTATTAGACAATAAACCTGTAGGTTTGTTCTGTTGAAATGAAACAAAAAGTAGTTTATCTGCAAAATCTGGTATAGCATGTTTTGAATTGTCTGGCTACTTTCAGTTTCATGAAATGAACCTCGTTGATGCTTTGCACTGCTGCGATGTGCTTCCACCATAAACCTTTTGTCACTTTTCACTTTCTAAGCAGTAACAGAATTTGCAAAATATTTCACCCTTAGGTGTTGAGGTAAACTCAGAAGCATATTCATGCAGCATACTTCGAACTTTTGCAGAATTTGGTTGTTTAACCTCAGGCGTGGTGTGTTGATAAGTACATTAATAACTACTGTCAAATCTGAGAGTATCATAGAGTTGAACACTATACAAGCATATGTGAAATGGATTGAGCATTTGCCAAACCAGGTGCAATAAGACCAGGTTTCTTGCATTGTCATGCCTAGTTTACTTAATATTCAAACATCCAGTAGTGGGCTAAGCAAAATTATTACATCAGAAGTCGCAACAAGCTCATTACTATTTTAAAATTGCAACTAAACTTGCAAAAACATATCAAAATCTGTTGTTGTAACTTCAACTAAATGTCGATAACTCTGCTGCAAGAAAATTTTGACCTAACGATAAATTTTGACCTAATGATAAATTTTGACTTTTTTTGACCTAATAACTTTGGAATGGCTCATGGTATCAGCGTCAAATTTGGTTTGCAGACGTTTCATAAAGTTTTGAAAAGGCAGAAAAAAATTGACTTTATTGATTTTGGTTGCCTTAGTCATAATTTTTCAATGACTTTTTTATCAGATCACTTGATTTTTTAACAACTTAAGAAAAACATTAAGGTTAGGTTTTTCAAAATAGATCTTACGTCAGTAAAACAACACAATATTTTTTTAAGTGCAGCAAAAGGAGCGGTAGCTCGCTACTATTTTTAGTCAGTAACGGGTGCGGTAGCGCCGCTATTAAATTCAACAAATAGCGGTAGCAACGCTATTAGCAAAGTAGCAAATGCCCACCTCTGACTTTCCCCCAGGTCGACAAAACATGTGTACGCGTTTTTGGCAGGCTCCCAGGATTTATGGAAAATTTGCTGGAGAGTGGAAATTTGTTCTGCAGTGCTACGGGCGCAACGAAAACTGCACTGGGTGTCCTCCAGCTTTGCTTNAATAATTTCGCCGTATCTTTCATTAACAAACTTGGCATGCACTCTTCCTGGGAGGCTGAGCAAAGAGATACCCCGGTAGTTGATGTAGGCTATTCACTTCTGTCTCCCTTGTTGTGTATGGAGATGGTGATTTTGCTAATCCTTCGGTGCCCATTCAAAACGCCATGACGCTTGACACACACGAGTCAGCCAAACAATCCGGTCCGGCGTTTTAAGTTCCCTAATTCACTATCAAACTCTTCACAGTTAGCTTTAATCTCGGATATAGCAGCGGCATAAGAGAGCTTACTGATGCACAGTTCTATGGAAGCTTTCATATATGCAAAGTTCAAACATCCTGCTAAACAAACCTTTCTCAGTTCTGCCAGGNGAGGTGGCAACGCTGACAAAAGGAATGCACCATGTTGAAATTTGTTGTTTTCGAAGTCGCAGTAAAACAACGCACATTGCTTCATTTTTTTTGACAGCCGCTTCAGTGCGGCTCAAATACCCAAAATCTCACTCTTAGCTCTCACTGTTGCCTCACTCAACACCCACCCACCTTGTTTTGCATGCGCGCTGCAACCTGCAACTGCCGGCCTTTTGTCTTCATTGTAATCTGTTGCATCGCCAGGCAAACCGATCGCAACGGTGAAACTGTAAAGTACTTCCATAATTGCATTAAAGTGTTTTCGCAGTTTCGTACAAATCTGCGGCAGGAAAGTAATGGGCCGAAGCGAGGTGGCACGCATGACAATGCATAGATCAGGGGTGTACAAGCTTTTGCATTTTAACGAGTTTATTAAAAGAAAAGCTTGCAAAGTAGATTTTTACGCATCGTGTCGACTGATTTTCTTGCTTTGTGTTTGTTTTGCTTCAATATGCGCCAGCACGGCCGCCAAATCTTATATTTTAAATTAAATGTGGACGGCCGCAAATTTCATTGTCGAAGGCCGCAGGTTGTGCACCGTTGGCATAGATAACATACGTACAATTTTCGCTTCCAAATCCTGCGCCAGAAAATTTTGTCGGCCTATAAAATCACAGGCATCTGTTGCAATAGCGACGTGCAGGAAATATTTTCTTCAAATCGTTTTACTTCAAGGCAAGGTAAAACCATATCTTGGCTTTCAGAATTTAGGGTGTCATTGCAAAATTTTATTGTGTCATTTTTACACCCAAAAACGGCTTAAAAAAACACTGCAGTAGCCTATGGTCAAAGTATTTTTTTAAGTCTAAGATTGTACTTTTTGGTTGTCCAGCAACATATTAATGCTGGTTTGACCAAATGTGTTGTGAGCTACAGAAGCTATCAAGTGTGAATCAGTTGTATCATGGCATCCAGCATCTGTAGCCTACTATTCAAGTTACTCACATCGACCCGCATTGGCATTGTGCTGATCCCCAAACTGCACTACCTTTGCTAGAAAAACGCAGACACGGCCAGCAATAACACTAATATGTTGAACTGCTTCCGCATAATCAGTTGAACTTGTCATACAGGTTTGGGTTGAATCCCCTTAGAAAACCATTGTTTGGCTTCAGCCTATCAGCTTCAAGTCTGGTGTTGGCTTAGTTAAGTATCTGCACCTAGTAGACTACCTCTTCCGTTTATAAGCAAAGCACTGGAGCTAAAACATGCCTAATTGCTACGCCATCCCAACAGCTGCTTCCCCACCATGACTCCTATTTTTGTTCTATTATGACATTATTGCAAGTTGAAACGCAAATTTTACAAATTGCCCCTTCCCTGCAGTCTGCAAATCCAACACAGAGCTACAGCAGGTCATATGACTAGATTCAGGTCTTCAGGTCGCTTGTGTCACACGAAGCGAAAGCAAAACTGAAAATTGCATGCCATGATTCCAACAGCAATTTTGCAGTGTTTACGAAAAGTAAGTTTACTGGTATCCAAAAACAAAAAAGTCGCTAATACACGAACACTTTTGAACAGGAAAAAATTTGTACTACAGCATACTAGCAAAAAAGGTTGTCCAGCTTCAAAACCTTTGCGCATTTTTACCGAAAACTTAATTATATTTAAAAATTTTTTTTGGAAACACGCATTCAATCGCAGATTTTGCAATTGCATGCGTGTTTCCCGTTCCACATGCGTGTTTACCCAATTTTTTACGGAATTCAATAGAAAACCAAACACGTTTGAAAGGCTCTTTTACGAGAACGAGCTTAATTGTGAAAAACTTTTGACAACGAAGATTTGCGAGGAGTTTTTGTTTTTATCTTTCTTTGTGTTCATGATTTGAAAATTCATTTTAATCTTGAAGTGATTAAGTTTATTCACTGAAAGCAAGGCATGCCTTGCATTCACTGAAGCTACGCCCCTGGTAGCTTATCATAAATGGGGCGCATGTTTCTGCAGCCGCTTTAAACTTTTTGTGATATGAGGCAGAGTTCGACCAACAAAAAATAGCCACTGTCTTGACCTCCCGACAATAGCTTTTAATGATGTAAAATTTTCTCTGACAGGCTAGTTTTTAAATTAGTATCACGACTATATTCTCTTGGTTGAATTGGGCAGTGAGGGATTCAGTGCGATTGCTGAGGATGGCGGAGGATGACAGACTGATCTCTTCCGACTGGCGCATAGCCAGTGCTCAACTGCTGTATCACTGGCGGGTTACTTGAAGCTTTATATCTACGCTTTACCTTGTTTTAAACGGTGTTCACAATTTGTTATTTTTAGTGAAATGTACGGACAACAATGTACTGTATGTATCTTTAAAATGCAACAACAGTTTCAGTTAAGCCAGCAGATATGCAGTTTACTTCAGGCTATTACATGCCATTATTATTTTGCATGTTCACAATATAATAATGGAGATATTTTAATTGTGTGAACAAGGTGGTAAGAACTGTTTTCAATTTAATCTAAGGGGCTTTCATCTGTGCAGGCTAAATAGTGAATTGATTAGCAGTGGTTGTTTCATTGTGCTTGTGCCTAAAACACAATAATTTGTGTGAATTTATTTCAGTTGCAAGGCCCACAATACATGGACTAGCACGCGAAGAAAACAAAATATAACCATGGATGCGAAACTTCAACATACTCGAGGCAGTCACACGCCCCAACACATACGAGACGAAGCTACTGGTGACGTACATGGAAGCAACTTGTCAATAAGCAATGTAATTAACTACAGTCGTCTTTGTTTATTTCCAAAAAAAAAACAAAGCGAAACCTTGCAGCCAGGACACCGAAAAAACTTGCGGTTATCGAGTCGTAATGTCCTAGCTAACACAATGAAACATCTCTGTGATAGCTACGTAATATGAACGTGAAAACAAAGACACATAAAACAGTGAAACAGACCTGAGATAAGGACCATGGGAATAGTTCAGTTGCCTTTATACAAAGTGCCAAGCGCCGCGCTACAAACCACACAAGCAATCAGAAACGCATGCCAAACGTATGCGTAAACGATAAGACAGATGAAGTGAATATATTTTATTTGAAATTTAACAGGATGTATACAATATTAAACTTTCGGCCATTCATTCAAATTGCAACAACAAAAATGATCGGTATTGCTTGTTAAAAGACATTGTGAGATAAATCTTTGAAGTGCTGTTCTAAATTTTCTCAAAGCGTAACTCCTCGATGCGAAATTATTTTTTTACCAGCGTTTGTTGAAACTTGTTTATACAGTAAAATAGTTTTAGTTGGTTGCATATCTTGTATTATGACAATGAACGACACGTTAGCCGTTTGTGAAACAAGTCTTTAAATGATGCTGGCAACATTTTATGGTGCAATTTAACACAAAGAGTTAAATGAAGAAGTTTAACATAACTTGGTTCAGAGAGTTGAAACAGTCGAACGAGATTTGGTTCAGGTGAGAACAACATATGATTCTATTTCTTGGTTTCACGTTTGGTAGTGTTTATTTTGCTTTATGAGGCAAAAGCTGTGCTAGGGCTATTTTGCCTTTAGTCTTACACGAGTGGTTGAAGTGGTCATGTGACAAACATGATACACAAAGAAACAATAGGTTAGGGCAGGGGTGGGCAATTAATTTGGCTTAGGGGCCACTTTTGGAAGGCCGTTTTTGGCGGAGGGCCGTCCTTCCAATGGAAATAAAAGCAAGTCTCTGACAAGTTAGCATCAGCACTAAGCTGGAGGAAATTTCAGGTTTAAGGATTTTTTCTGAATGCTCTCGCGGGACACATGTGGCCCGCGGGCCGCTAGTTGCCCACCCCTGGGTTAGGGTTTAGGATTAGGTGTTAGGGTTTACAGTTAGGTTTAGGGTTTAACCTACAGTTCATGCAACGCAGTCAAGAATCCACAAACAGCTTGCCAGCGTTGAAACCATGACAACACTCGTCCATTAGGCTGAGCCGTTACCGACGTCACGGTCAACTAAGCAGGTCATGCATTCCAAACTTGTCGTGTGACGACGCGTACAACGCTTACCAGTGGAATAGGGAATTCGGTTCACCTTAATATAATTCGTTACAAAAATCTTGATAAAACGTGTTTAAATAAAAATGCTTGACCTGGTCCCATCTTTGATCTCATCTCATTGATGTTGGTCACTTTACCTGGAAGCAAAGCTGCATTTGGATGTGGCACGTTCTACAAAAACAACGTTCAAATTGCAACTTTAGTTGTGTTTTCTGTGAACCACATACGTTGAAATTGTTAGATCAACTGCAAGCACAAAGTGACTGAAGAATGATTTTGTGCAAGATTTTCTCGAATGTTGTAAAAGTGAAAGAAATGCATCACAGGTAATAAAACAAAGCATTCTGCCACATTTCATATTGCTGTGACGCAACTTATCTGTCTCAGCCTACGACCACATGTACAAGGTTTTCTATTGCAGTACATTTCAGCGAAAATACTGCTGTGCTTTCTAAAATATTTGCTCATCAGCATGGGCGTTGGAAGAATCTTTTCCAGGTGGAGCTAATGGTGGATTTTTTCAGGTGGTGGCGTTTTACCAGGAGGGAGCCAATAGTGATGAAATTTATTTTTAGCAACTCGAAATTCATAGAAAAAAAATTTTTACTGGAAAGTTATAACAAAAAAATCAAATTGCAAAATTGCTCCCCTTCCGACGTCCATTCAAATGAGAAATAAACTTAAACTTAAATGCAAGATCAGGGGTTCCCAACCTGGGGTACATGTACCCCAGGGATACATTTTCCTATCTGAAAGGGTATATTTAGGCTGGTAATAGAAGGGAAGAATATATTTATACAATATTTATTTCCAAAATTTCCACATATTTATACATATACCTTTGAGACAACAAATTAACTTTCAGACATTAAAACAGAATCTCCACTCATACTTCAAAAATCTAAAAATGCTATTAAAAGTTCAGTGTTTTTTATTTTCTCAGCATTTTTGTCATAAGAAATGTAGGAGTACATGCTGATCTGTCAAAATTCTGAAGGGGTACTTGGTCAGAGAAAGGTTGGGAAACTCTGTGCTAGATCATCACTTACCAAATATTTCCCTTTGCTGCAATGTTTTGAAATGTTCCCGTTTCTCTTTCAGTTGTAAATAATCATAGGCAAGCAGCATGGAAGGCAATATTGGGGTTATGAACAGAGTGAACCGGAGAAGCTGTGTTAAGCTAAACCAGTGTTTCCCAAACTTTTTAGTGTTGCGGCACCCTGCGGACGAGAAATATAATTTGTGGCACCCAGTGACGAACCCATAGGAAATTGCTGTAAAATTTGATGGCATTTTGAAAATGTATTATTTAATGATACATTGAAAAACATCTTAACTAGCGGCACCCCTGAGTTTTGTGAATGGCACCCTAGGGTGCCGCAGAACCCCAGTTGGGAACCACTGAGCTTTTTATTTCATTGGAACATATCTCGAATCTGCCGGCAGGTGGTGATGTTGCGCAGTCTTGAATGAATGCTGATGTACCACCAGATGGAGATGTTTGAACGCGGTTTCCAATGACAGCAACAATGGCTAAACTTAGGCAAAGGCAAAGCAGCAAAAAGTATTTCATTAATGCCATATTATAATCGGTGGGATCTTTTGAGAGAACACAAGAAGGCAACCCACTGCACAACAGATATCATCTGTTTGGTATAGAGTCACGTAACATACTATGATTATGCAAAATTAAGCTATAAAGTGTACCTTGCGGAAACGTTAACATCTGCTTTAAACGTTTTCGACAAAGATAGTTACACTGAAAGCTTTTTGCCAGTTCGCGTGTATTGTACGCAGCGCAGCATTGAATTACTACGTGGTAACACGACGCGCCAAAACAAACCATGGTATTCAGCTCTAACGCAGAAACCTCGGAAAAACAGCTTGGTAGAATGAATAATTGGCTTTACGCAGTGGTGACAATGTTTGCTTAACGGATCAATCTTTACAGTCAAAATTTGGTGAAACGACTTTCGCCTCCACCCAGTTGTGCAACTGACGGGAGTAAAGGGTGCGAATCGCATCCGCGGCAAGCTGAATATAAAAACCGGGCCCCACTTAGCTTATAATATTTTGGACTATTTTTTTAGTTTTTAGCAGGTTGTTGCTTTATTGCGTTTTCCCAAGTTTTTCGGAGTGTTTTCCTGTGACTTCGGGTTTTAGTATATGGCCATCCACATCCGAATTCACTATCATTTCTCAATTTTTTTCTGCGTGTTGGCCGTTTGACGGAGTGAGGTGTTGCACAATTGCACTGTAATGTCATAATTCCTTGAACTAAAGGAGCACGCCCAATGGATTTTTGCCAAATAGCGGAAAATTATTTGCTAACGTACATCTATAGCTTTTGCAAGCTGCATTATGGTTCAATCAGAGGCAATAGTTCCGGCAAGAAACTCATCCACTCACCTTCATGTTGCAAAACTTCGATGCAGTCACTGCGGACTCACGAACTGCATAAGCAACAGTCCTGAACTGTTTCTTCGCTTTGCCTTTGGAGCAGGGCCGAATTAACCTTTGGGTAAAGCGAGCAAATGCCCGGGGCCTTGCGCTTGAATATCAAAACACTCCTTTAGTGTTTTGTTGATTGAGCTTTTTGGTTACTGCGTTTACTGTTGTGCATAGGTTAAGGAAACTGATAACTTTGGCATTTATCGTTTTTGAATGATTTATAAGAATTGAACAAAACAGCACAACGCTTTAGGAACGAAGAATTAGATCAAAATCAGTGCATTCATAGGCATCCGCAGAAATTTTTCCATGGGGCATCGTCGTAATTTTGGTTATCCTTTGCAGGTTGCTGACAATGCAATCTAAATGTAAGTTCACAAAACGCTTTACCCTTTCTACCCCATTAGTCTGTGCTGGTTGAACCTCAATGCTCAGTCATTCGTCTGAAATATTTTCTACACTTCGGCTATCAGAAATGCTTTTCTTTTCATAAACTGTCTAATATCCATTTTTTCGAGCACAATTAAGTCGTAATAAATCGAAGAACAATCGGCAAGAATAACATGAGCGGTAAAAAAAACAAGGAAGTTAGACACTCTCAAAAAACTGTTTCAAACAATGAGAAGTAGAATTATATGTTGAAAAGGTTATTGGACACCTTGCTAAAGTTAGAACACCACACAGGCTATGAAAAGCTGAGCAAATGAATTACAAAAACTCGCCACAGCAATTATAGCTGTGGACTTAGTGCTCACTAAGGAGCCAGAACTAAGCCTTAACGATAAATATGCATTCCCACAAGACTGCATAGACGTATTCTCACCAGGCCCGTAACTGGGGGGGCGAATCCCCCCCTAGAAAATATTTTGCCCCCCCTGGAAATTTGTGTTGAACATATATTTTAAAACTATTGGACATAGTCTAAAAAATTTGGGCCCCCCTCAGAAAACTCTTCGCCCCCCCTTTTGTCCCAAGCTGGTTACGGGCCTGATTCTCACAAGCCACGTATTTTTATATTGTGTGAAAAGAAGCCTGCATTAGAGTCGATTGATTAAGCTATTCACTGGGGCACGTTGATCGCAGTCTCACACTAACAATGGACTTTTCAAACTTGTGGAAGCACTACAGATTTACTCACGCTTCCTTTCAGACAGTATATAAAACTATACGTGGCTTACCGCTACCTGCAGTGTCACTGTCTCGCTGCATTGCCTGCCAAGATGTCTGTGTTTAACAGTCACATGCAAGGCTCCATGTCAGTGATTTCAAATAAATCTAGATTGCATACCAAAAACAAACATATTCGTGCAATATAATCCAGAAAACTTGTGTTACGAACAAAAACATACGAGTGTGCTTATTTGAATTGAAAAATAAAATCGAATACTAATTTAGTTATAGTTCCTCTTCCAAATTTTCTTCTGCGGATCAAACATTAACATTTGGACGACCGCTTTGCTGCTTAAGACGTTTTTCATAAAGTTGGTGACATACTCCGTTGATGATATGTCTTACTAATTGTAGGAGTACATTTTCTTACTTGGAAATTTAGTGCACTCTTGAACTGTAGCGAGAGCTAAAATCCCACAAAAATATAATCCCAATGGTTTCTTCCTCTAGTTGAAATTTGTTTTTTGATTTGTAAGCACAGGGAAACATCGAAATTTAAACAATCAGTCTTAACTCTGTTTCACCGGTTCCTTCAATTGGCATTAGAGACAATAACATTATATATATATATACATAACCCCGACAATGATCATATATGAGGATATGAAACTGATTGAGCACGTTCTGCTTCGTCCGATATGCGTACTTTCTCTCCTGATGAGCACATGCAAACACTTTAATATAAGTTATCTTTATATTATATTGGACACATTGAAGTTGCTGATGAATTCATCACTTCAAAATAAAAAACAGATTTACCGCGATTTTTCATAATTAAACCTAGACACCCAGGTCGACTAAAAAAAGCACCTGGGTGGAAAAACCCGCAGTGGGATCTATGGTCACACGCGGAAAAACGCCTACACTACCGTAACATGGGACAAACGCCTACAACCGTTGAAGTGAACGTTTGATGATTAGTTTTTTTTTCGTTTTTTTTGTAGATTTTTTGACCGGTGCTTCTGCAAAGTTGAAACGAAGGCATGTGAAACGCCACCCAGTTCCGCTCAGCATTTAGGGGCCTCGCGGCCACGACTTTGCCCGGGGCCTCGCGTTCATTTGATCCGGTCCTGCTTCGGAGGCTTCTGAAATCTTGTAAATCTTGCGTTTTCCATATTACATTTCTATTTTCACTACTACCATTCCTTTCAAGGCTGCCATCAGTCAATAAAAATGAACTTGTAGCTTCAAATAAACCAACTTCAAAGATACAGAAGTTGATCATTGACTCACTTGCAGTTTGCAGTGCAAACTTCACATTCCCGCTGTGACGTGGAAAAACATTATCTGATCATTTTCAATGCCTTTGTGATGCAATAAACACCTCCCAGGGCAAAGTGACAACATTTATTGCTTCGGGTTTTTTGGGATGTTTGTCTCTACGCGTACGTATCATCAGCGTTTTTTTTCTGGGGGGGGAGAGTTGTGCTTGTTTTCGTAATAATTACCTTTTGTTCGACCTTCAAGTTATTTTCTATGGTCAAATGGATTTGATAATCAATAGCATTTTGTTTTAAACGGTTTGTGATTGATATGTTATTGCCAGTGATTGGCAGGTATTTTTGTAAACAAATTTCGCCATTTTGCCGATTTTGGCTAGAGACCAGTGTTTTTTTAAAGTCGTTTTTGGGTGTCAAAATGACACCCTAAAATTTTGCAATGACACCCTAAATTCTGAAAGCCGAGATATGGTTTTGTCTTGTATTGAACTAAAACGATTTGAGGAAAGCATGTTTTCCTGCACGTGGGTATTGCAACAGACGGCTGCAATGTTATTGGCTGACACAATTTTCCGGTGCAGAAATTGGAAGCGAAAATTGTAAATTTGGTGTCTGTGCATTGTCATGCGCACCGCCTCGCTTCGGCCTGTAACTATACTGCCGCAGATTTGCACAGTATGGTGTACGAAACTGCGAAAGCACTTTAATGCAATTATGGGAGAAGTCTTTTACTGTTTTACCATTGCGATCGGCTTGCCTGGCGATGCATCAGACTACAATGAAGAAAAAAGAACTGCAGTTGCAGCGCGCATGCAAAACAAGGTGGCTGTCGAGCGGGGCAATTAATGAGAGTTAGGAGTGCGATTTGAGCTATTTGGGCAGCACTGAAGCAGCTGTCAAATAATAAAAATGATACAATGTCAGTTGTTTTACTGCGACTTTTATGAAAACAAAAAATTCAACATGTTGCTTTCCTTTTTTCAACATTGGCACCTCACCTGACAGAACAGAGCAAAGTTTTTCAAGCAAAATGTTTTAACTTTGCACAGATGAAAGCCTGCGTAGAACTGTTCATCAATAAGCTCTCTGATGCCCCTGATAAATCCGAGCTTAAAGCTAATTGCTAAAAGTTTGATAGTGAATTATAGCGGACCTTAAAACGGTGGATGGTTCGGCTGACTCGTGTGTGTCAAGTGGCATGGTGTTTTGGAAGGGCACCGAAAGATTGGCAAGTTGATCATCCCCATCCACAGAAAGGGAGATAGGAGTCAATGAACCAACTACCGCGGCATCTCTTTGCTTAGCCTCCCAGGAAGAGTGTATGCCAAGATGCCGTGAAAACAATTGAAAAAGCTGGGTGATACCCAGAGCGGTTTTCGTCGC
>JGI24021J15306_10007214_pt1 | contig 13515 bp, 8 predicted proteins | sample Ectturendosymbi1_FD_15306 | JGI IMG/M metagenome (IMG submission 15306) | reverse complement strand
TTCCTCCGATAGCCTAACTTGGAGCTCTAATAGTTTATATTCAGTGCATTGACACATAAAATAAGAAGAGTGGATGTATAGAAAAATGTGCGTATTATGTCAACAAACTTCGCCAAAACGTTGGTTTGGAAACAGGACTAAGACGTCATTTTGTGACGTCACCAACAGCGCACACCAAATACAAATGACTACCCTATGACGCTGAATGAAACCCCCCCCATGAAAAGTTTCTGCGTACGCCACTGCCCCTGGTTATCCTTACTCGGCTGATTTCTAATTAACTTCTGAATGTGAAGGCTTTGCCCAGTATTACAAGATGGACATTTAACACAATAAATTTGATGCGAAAGACTTTCCGGTCAATCTNAATTGCAAATAAGTGTAACTTAAATGCACAACGAATCTAACACCAGAAGCACCAGCAACATGAAGCCACGCGATCGCAGAAGCACAAGAACTGTTCAAAGTAATTATTTACGGAAATCAAAAATATCACTCCATGCGGGAAATAAAGGAAGCAAATTCATGAATGCGTAATTCGCAGAAGTCAAAGGGAACTCACTTTTAATCTTCGAAAGGCGACAAATTAAGGCATGGAAAATCGAATATCATCATTGGGCGAAGTTGAGCAACTTTGCAAACTTTTGAAGATCCGTTACTAGGAAATGAAAAATTGTTCATGTGCACAACTTTGAATAATTCATGAACACTTGCTTTTAGGAGGTATTTTCGCAAAAAGTAGATTTACGTTGAATAAATATTGATGAAACAACGTTGTAAATGGGAAATTGTTTCAACATACCAAAGCTTATTTTTCATAAATTTTAGAAAACCTCTTCCCTGACTAGTTGCTCCCAACTGAGGCCAAAATTTTTGACGTTTTGTGGTGAAGTAGAAATTTTCTAACAGACGTTGAGGTTGAGCATTCTAAAAATGAAAAGAACTAGAGATTGCTCTTTCTCAATTCTGTGCATAGAAATCAAAGCTCACTTTAGATTTTGGGTTTGCTTCTATTTTCAGTATCAAGTTTCAGACCAGGGCGCGCATCACGATTCTTTCTCATCAAATTCCGTGCTATCGTTACCAAACGTACAAAGTATTTAAGCGAAGAAAGCAAATTTGGTACAGATTTGCACTTTGTTTCACGAGAAAACAGAAGTTCATCAGTAAATGGTTTTGAAGTTGTTCGAGTACAAGTTGTTATCCTCTGTAACGTAAGGAGATGATGGGTTCTGGTGCATCCACTGGTGCTGTGATGTTCCCGATAAGCTGTATCCATAATTCTGTAAAAACATCTTGGGTAAAAACACTGTTAAGTTGAAGGAGGTGCGAAAAGCAGTGCGATTGTCTCGGACGAAGAATTTCATGTACTAGCAAAAGCATGAAGTGATCAAGAACTTGACGCTGTTGCCTCATTTACTAGTAGTTTTTAAGATAATTTCTAAACAATGACCTTCCCAGAGTGTTACATTTTAAAGCTAAGCAAAGTTTCCGAAAAGGTGTTGTGTCCAGTAGTGCCTTTTTAGAAAACATGCACATTAATCACCATTACAAAAATGCCTCATTTCATTTGTCATCACTGTCATGGGTCATTACTTTATAAAATTGTTGGTGAGAAGTTTCTGTATTTCGCATTTTTTCTATTTTGTCCGCACACCGCAAAATATGTCACTATAAACAGTAAATGTGTCTGATGTTTCGTTACTTTTGTATTGCAGCTTTTCAAAATGCTTCAGCAACAAAAGCGGTTTTGGGAGCAACACAAAACAAACCGAGTTTGTGTAGAAAATACATTTTATAAACCTGGTTTTTATTTATAATCTGCATTAGATTGCACACAATTTGTGGCAGCAGGAAAAGAGAAAAACCTCTCTTCAAACGAATAAATTTTTCTTCCAACATTTCGTAAGCTTTTTTTGGATGAGTCTGCATTTCAGTGCAGTCGATATTTTTGAAGTTTTCGCTCAAGTTTTGATCCAGTACCTTGGATAAGCCGAACTACTGTTAAACAGCAACTTTCGTTTGCAACAGGCCTACAATTCGGTCGCGACTATAGAATTTAGTGAGATTTGGGTGCGGTGTGGTAATTAGAACTACCTGGAACCAGTGGCGTAGCCAGCCTAAAATCATTTTTTGGGAAAAAAAATTGTGTGGGCCAAAGTTTCTGATTTTTGGTGAGCAACAGTATTTTCTTTAGGATACCGCCTCTCAAAGCATAAAATGACTTGATACGCTAAAAATTTGGAGAGGGCTATAGACCCCTGTGCCTCCCGGCTACGTCTATGCTTGGAAGTAGACTAGGTTACTGAGGGTTTCCAAGTCTTTAAGTTACTGCCACCCCTCTTACGTAACTCAGCACATTTTTTAAAAGTCAAGTGATAATCAAGAGATGTTTGGGAATGCTTGAAATTCGGTCATACTTTGCTGGGCAATACATACAAAACGTCGGGAAACTGTAATTCTAAGCCTTCCAATTGGGTTGTCGTGGATAGATTGATGGTCTTGAGGTTAAGGAATGGTGTCAGTGCATACGGTACATGCGCTACGACCCAAGGGTGAAATATGCACGGTAGGGAGTTAATTTGTTCGATACAGCATATCAACGCAGAAGCAAACACTGCTAGAACGTTCTCGCAACCAGGACGCTGAAAAAACCCTATCATTGTCTAGACGAGGCGCCGCAAAAATTTTTTAAAACAAGCACAGTGCCACAATGCATAAATACATTATAAGCGTCGCAACCCAAAAACAAAACAATTCTACGAAACACACAATTAACAAAAAAGAAAAATCCAAGCTAACGGCAGCATTACACTCTTGGAGACGACAGGAGTTACCATAGAAAGGCTTATAGCTAAATATGTTTACGTAAAAACAAACCTACTCTTAATTTGAGAGGCTATCCTTATACTGTTTGCAGAAGGTGACATGGGGCAAGGTTCTCAGACTCTGTTCGATTTCATGGTAGAGTATGACCAGGCAATGTTGGAAAGTCGAAGGTTGTTTACCATAGGCGTAGTCAGGGAGGCTAAAGGGACCATGACCTCCCAAATTTTTAGAATATACAGTAATTTTGTGCTTTGAGAGGCGTTTTTCTAAGCAAAATGGTGTTATTCGCCTAAAATCCAACATTTTGCACCCCCCCCAAATTTTTGGGCTGGCTACGCCACTGTTGTTTTGCCATATCGGATATCTTTCCTAATTTTATCTACGATTTTAATTCCAGGTCTGATACCAGTTTTAACAACTTGAAGCTTTGACTCTGAAGTAACTACCTTTTACTGTGAAATGTACACTGGTTTGAAGAAGGAAAAGTCAATGCTATCTCAGCTGAAAAAAATGCGAAAATTTACCTGTTTCACCACAGCACTTTTGCCCCACTCTGTGGGAAGAATTAAGGTTTTAAGAAACTTTTATTACACCTAGTGATTAAGCTGAATTAGCAAGGTAAATGCAAAGCAAGAAGAGCATTGTCCCCGTACCTTTTGCAATTTCGCAGGATAATTTCACTTTTATGTAGATTAACTGCACATTGAAAATCAAAATTACTTTCCATAATGGTGAAATTTTTATCTTCTGCTATATAGGCCCGCTTGCAAACTAGAGAATCAGTCAAAAACCTGCAAACTAGCACTGGCAGGGAATTATATTCGAGGCGAATGCTATTTGGGTGAGTTGCTTACAGCTACAGCCTTAATTTTAGAACTTGTTGCTTAAAAATGTAAAAACGCAAAAATTTTACTTGATCAACTGGCTGTGGTTACATTTCCTCCTAACGTAATTCCACAAAATTTCATTTTAGCAGCAAAAGTAGCGCAATGCCACGAAAATGTATAACTAAACAAAATGAGATTAACCTCGGCTTCTTCGCGTGCAAGTATGTAAGCAACAGTTAAAAATAACATTACGGTATTTTTGACAGAAGATGAGGTTCAACAAATGTTGGCGTGGGTCAACAAAGGTTTGATGGGCCGTTCTTGCACCGTTCTTTTTCAGCATGCCATTCTTTTTCAACATTTTCTTACGTTTTGAATAGCAGTTATGTGTTTTTCAGGGTTGCCATGATTTAGACAAATTTACAGAATTCTATATACAACATGCCGTGGAGTACGTCTTTTTGGGACAATTGAGATAGACGCAACTATTTTTATTGCTTTTATATTATCATCTGTTTGGGTGGTTAGAATTAAATTCTTTTTTTCAAGAAAATTCCTTCCAGTTATCAAAGTTTCTGGTTTGTAGCTGGAAGTGACCATTTTTTTAACGAGCGTTTTCCCCAGCGTTTTGACTAAATCATTCAATTCTATTAGCTCCAAAATTTTAATGGCGCAGTTACCTAAAAAATGAAAGCAATGAAAATATATTTGCGCAAGTTATCTCTCACCTGTATTCCTGGAGAAATAGCTATTGCTGGAGCCACAGCTGCCACTTGATTTCTTACGACTGTTCGTCCAGTTGCTTTCTGTTTTTTCGCGGCAATTGCGCAGATACATGTAAGGAATAAAAATATTCCAATCGAAACCGCTACCCAAACATCTGTGAAAAAAGTGAAGTAAGGTTGACCTACAAAACGAATTTTTCAAAACATTAATGTTAGAATTACTCCAAAGTTTAAGCAATGGAAATTTTGAAAGTACATATTTATTGCAAAGCTAAAAAGCATGGCGATTTTTTTCATTCTTCTGAAAAAAACTCTCATGCGTTCCGCTGCGCATTCTCAATCGTTGTTTTTTTTCATGAAAAATCAATGAAAATGTGCGTACAACTTTTTAAAAAGGGTTGGTCCAAAAACTCCATGTCTTTCGCTGGGCCAGCTATGAGCAGCCGTCAGCCTTCGCTGTCCATCAGTGCGAACATGTTACCTATCTATCTACGTCACTTNATTGTGTACTTGTGGCATTTACGTACTTGAGTAAGATGACACCAAAATTAAGCGANGAAGAATAACGCATTGTTATAAGGAGAAAAATCGTCTCAGCTGTACGCGCTAACGGTTCAAAGGAAAGTCGGTGATGTGCAGAGTAAAGCCATTTCGTTTATCAAGTCTTGTTGTCATTGTCTACTACCAAAGACGGAAGTGTACTTACACCATAAACTGTACCACGCATAGTAATAGCAACACCTAGGAGATAGAGTAGAGCCGCAGCAGTAGCCAATTTCAACTCCATTATCTGAAAAAGAGAAGAGAAACAAAACTGTACCATTTAAACTCTTTGTTTTATCAAGCTTCTTATTCTAAGTTTTGATCCAATTCTGCGTGTTGTTGTACACTATGGGTTAGGCCAGTGGTCTCCAAACTTTTTTTCCGAGGGCCACATAAGGTAATACAGAACATGTCGAGGGTCGGACGCCCTACGCACAATGTGATTGTTGCAGGATATGTTATGTTCTATCAAATCAACAAATTTTTCGTAAATATACTGTATATTATTTTTTCATCATTGACAAAATGGCTTCCCGGGCCGGATGAAATGGCTTCGCGGACCGCATCTGGCCCCCGGGCCGTAGTTTGGAGACCCCTGGGTTAGTCGATAGAATAAACTTCATCAATAGAATTATTATTGCTAGCCAAATCAATCTTGTTTAAACCAGCTAATTTTTAGATACAAGTTGAGGTATAACGACTTTATGAACTTAGCTTTGTTGGAACGTTTGCGATCACTAATATATCTAAATACTAGTGTTGATCAGAATCCGGTTACGGGACTGAATATTCGGCAGGATAGTGATATTCTAACCAGATCGGGATATTCAAAATCTTTTATTCAACTGACCGGTTTCGCATATTCATGTGAAATTCTGTTTTCATTTGCCACTTGCCATAATTTGCTTAGAATTTGCAAATATTGCCTACATGCCCTATAAAAATATACTGTGGCATACAGTGGCGTAGCAGCCATTTGGACATTCTGGATTTATCCACGGGCGGCAGAATCAGAGGAGGCGGCAAAACTTGATCTAAAACAGTACATTCTAGAAAATATTCTGCACTGTCAAAAATATTCTGAATACAAAGTTTTTCACCTGTTTTTAAATCTGTCTTTCCTAAATTCAAATTGTTTTTCTTCGTAATTCTGTTGAACGCATTGACCTAAAGCACAGAATTACTGCACTTTAGCCAGTTTTCTACACAGTTGTGGAAAGGGTATACGCCTGTTTTGGGTCTCTACCTGGAGATGGGAGATGGAACGTCCTACTTCAGAATATGTAGCCTACCTATTGTGGTTACGAGTGTGATCGACACACGATGGAGTGCAGATTCAGGGGCGTAACTAGGGGGACAAGAGGTACAATTCCTCGGGCGCCAAATCACTGCTGGGGGTGCTGAAAAATCTCAAAAACGCCACAAGTGCTTTCTTCATTACAGTACATTTGCTTCCGAATGACCTTAAGTTCGAATATGGGGCCGCCAAATTTGTTACTTGCGCCGGTCGCCATCTAACCTCATTACTAATCTGTAAAAGCGATACATTTAGGCATTGATGGAATAGTGAATGCATTAGAAGAACTTTGTGATCAAAACAAAATTGCTGGTTCACGAGGTCAAACTCATGACGTGTTAGATTCAATTCAATGTGTTTCTTTCCTGTCTTTTTTACACTTTTGGAAGGAAGTCCTGAGAGACTCTCATGATGCCCAAAAATATTTGCAGCAAAAAGGTTTGTCATTGGCGAACTGTGCCCGGAAGATGAAAGCACTTATAGCCTTCTTGAGTGACGAACGTGATGCGCATGGTACGCAGTGAGTTGATAACGCTCTCAAGATTTGTGAAGAATTAGAAATTGCAATTGAGGAGCAACGTGCCAGAAGGAAGAAACGAATGACAGGCGAACAAAACCAAGACGTAGGTTTATCTGATCTTGAAGAAATCAAACGGTGCATCTTACAAGCTGTGGACTGATTTCTTAGTTAAGCAGAAAGGGGATTCAGTGCTATATATGAACTGAACGAAACGTTTAGCTTTTTGAATCTCGATGCGTTGTTGCTAAGCGATAACTATGAGGTTGGTATGACTACATTTAAGACCATGTACGCGGATGAAGTTTATTTATCTGAACTGCCAGTAAAGATTGAAAGGTTTAAGTACGATTTTTAACCAAAGCTTTGAAAATCTTCTCTCACCACTCGCAATAGAAACTGCCAGGGTTAAGGCACAACCATAAATAAGACGCGGAGTCCCGCAATCAGCGTTCAGTCAGCCGCTGCAGCACATCCAATGCTGTGGCATTGCTTTGAAACGTGGAACCACTGTTTGTACAAGTCGCTTAAGGTCTAGAATGGGGGAGGATACACTGGGCCTCCGATAGAACATTTTCCAGGCGGCACGAGACCGACGTCGGGACCCCTAGCTTCTGGGGTCCTTGTCGAAACTTGTATAGCTTGTTTGTATAGCAACCAGAATATAGATAAAACAGCTACAATGATAAGATTTTGAAATATATTAATTGTTATAACTGGCTTACGTTTGGGCTTGATTACAGAAAAACACTTTTATCCTCACGGGAACTAGTATTTCTAGTATTTACCGGACCTGGGTACGATGTACCTCGTACACCGTAACCCCTCTCATAGGCCCTGAGGATAAATTGCCTGCTTTATCTATTCTTTCGATTGAAAATGGTTTTGTCTGGAAACTGAATCGTGATGACATCATTTCGGATTTTGCTTCAATGAAGGCTCTACTAGTTGATTTTTGAAATATCAGTGATTAAAAAATAACCTGCATACATTTTTTAAACCTCGTCACGTGTTTTGCGTTGCGGCCGAGGTGGCTGGAAGACATATAGCTAACATATTTTCACTCCTACTTTACGAAATGTGATACTATTCGTTCGTGCGTCTATCGCATGTCGTGCTTTGCAAAAGTTAGTAAAGCGGTTGAAACGTACTTTGTGCAATGACATCCTTCTCTCATCAGCATACATAACACGCATTTGGGTTTTTGCACTGCGAGCAACGTTCCTAAAAATATTTTTTACAGTGATGCTGACCAGCGTAGTTAAGCTACATTAATGATTCCGAGGATGGGGGCGGGCGGCAGAATAATATATGCTGCTACGCCACTGGTTGCATAGACACAGAAGTGAAAGCACTGAATTTCGTCAAAATAGTGAATCGTTGTCACTATAAGCAGTGAAGGGATAATAACCAGTTTCAGTAGGACCGAATGGTGGTCGTTGTGGGAAGGTAGGGCAGTTGGCTCATAGATTTTGTTACTCGCTGTGCTTAAAATAGTTGCAGTAGAATTTGCTTAATAATTCCCTGGATAATAATCAAACCGAGTAATAAATCAAATTTTCTTCAGGACGGAATTTCTGCATTGAAAGAAAGGTAGTTTAATAAATCCGAAATTGTTTTCATTTATATATTTTAGTCTTGAGTTGCCTGCTTTATATGCTCTTGCTTAGCCTTTCAACTTTTCACCGTATGCTTCGATTGCAGATTTCAGGACTGAGGATGCGTCGTATTGCGTGGAATCGATTTCCTTCAAAAACATTTGCTGATTGATTACACTTCGACGCCTCTGTTGTGTCTAGTTACTTGAAATAAGATATGTGCAAGTTTGAATCATCGCAAAGTCATGAAAGCAGAACACAGTCGACTGATTCATCGAAAGCTTGCAGATAACTTTAGATGTTTTCTTTCACCAGTTTCAACATTTCTAGGCACAGCAGGCATCTTTGGAACCGAAACGCTTCGTTGTACAACTATGCAAGAAATCTGATAAAATTTTGCCAGCTTTTTAGATATATCAAATTTAACATGGACGAAACTGCGATCAACTATAGTGCTCGGAAGATGGCGCATGTGTTGGAAAAAATAAGAAAATTCATCACTCCACGATAATTAGCGCAAAAGCGCTTCAAGACAGCAAACGATCAGGCGAGACTGCTAGTAGCTTGCAACATTAATGGTGACAAAGAATCACAGTTGCTCGTGGGAAAAATATGGTATACTCGATGTTTCAAAACTATACAAAATCTACCCATCCGTTACAATTCTTTCTTAAATACGTGGATGGCAAGCACCCATTGCACAATGGCGTATATCACTGGATTGCCGTCCACAGAGGGAAGAGAAAAAGTAACCCGTTTGGTGGATAACTGCTCAGCCCGCAATTACATTGCAAGTTTGCAAAACATCTTAGTGGCCTAACTGAATGAGGGGCATGGGGAAATTTTCTTCCGGCGCAGCATTTTGGGGACGCCAAATTGAGGTCGGAATGTTGCGTAATAATTACAAAATGTCGAATGTCAGTGACCGTTACCCAGTTGCGAAATCTTATCAAGATCACCAAGGTTCGCAAAGCGAGGTGTTACGAACCTTCGTTAAGTTTTGAAGCGGAGATTCTGTCTCCAGCTAACAGCGCCAGCATGTTGTTTGACTCACAGCTGCGTCACAAGATTCTCAGACAGCAATGGTTGTGAACTTTCCGACTTCGATCTCATTCTATGCTTGTGTGATATTCACAGTGGGACGGGAATTCAACGCTCAGAGTACATACACAATGCAACTGCACATGCTTTTAGAGCAGCGACGAAACTTTCATCATTTCCTTTATTTCATAATACACCGCAGTATTTCTTTGAATTGCCGTTAATGCTTAAGGCTATTATCCAAAAAAATATTTTTGCATCTTCCAATCTTGTTTATTTGTTAGTTAGGCAGTTTTGTATAAAATCATTTGCGTTTAGTTTTTCATAGGCATTCTTCTATCTGTCTTTCTTTTCTATGTATTCGTGAGTCTGCCCCCGGTCAGTCTTTTATGATTTTCTGAAATGCAAAACGCCGGAAGTGCATAATTCAAAACCCCTACAACTCACACAAGGGGTGATTGTGACCAGACGTGACAAGAGAGGGGTAACAATGGATGCACTGCATTCGGGATCTTCAACAGGTTCTGACAAACCCGTGCCTTAGAAAACAAGGTGCAACTCCGGTCAATTGGTGCAGTGTTATCGGAAGACGTTTGTGCCCATTAAATTATGTCATTAAATTTCATGTAGAATTTTGCAGATGATCAGGAAACTTTTTGCCTAGTTTTTGCATTTTTTGTTAGTTGTTACAATTAAAATGTAATACCGCAATTTGGAGTGTCGCAACACAACAGTTTGAACGTTCAGTCGTGGCCGAAATTTCAAAGTGGGAATAGGCTTCACGCGAATCGATTAGATTCTTAACTCTGCAACAATTAATGATTTCCAAGATTCAAAGGTGGCGACATCAATCCTGTGACGTCACAGTCATATGACATATTCAGACGGGCCAACAGAAACAGCCATATGCGGGGCCCGGGTCAGCTTTCGACGCCCCTTTAGTCCCAGCTCAATCTTCGCATCTATGCTGCCACGCACGGACGGGTTGGGTTCGTCCAAACTGGCTTGCTTTTCGGCCGCGGGAAACCCTAAGGTACGCCGCTGAGTGCACTTTCTTTCACCAAACACAACATCTGTTTTGCAGCCTTGCGATGTGGGAATCATCAGGACGCTAAAAGCACACCTCAGGCATGAGATGCGCTGAAAGGCCGCTGATGCAATTGACAGTAGCAAAAATCTACTTGCAGTTCTGCCTATGCTGAAACGCATCCACTTTCTCGATCCAATGTTTTGATCACAGAAGCCTGGGTCAAGATTTCAAGAGTCACGTTGGAGGAAAGGAGGTTGCATTGCTGAGGTAGGAGCCATCCACTTGCCTCCTGATGTACGGCTGCTGCCATGTATATATATTGCAAACGTTACGCAAGAACACAGTTGAAAAAATCATTTACCTTCACATATGAAGAAGATGTTGCACTGCTCATAAGCCTGCAAAAACACATTGTTGAGGTAAACGCACTGTACTTTACTTCAAGACTACATGCTTTTTTATTAATTTTATCCACACTGTGAAAGATGTAAAGTAAATAACTGAAATTTGTTGTTTTTCCTTCCGATATACGCGACGCAAACAAGCTCGTACAAACTTAATTACTGCAAAACAGTTTTATTTCCTCTTCGGAGTGTTACTTTGTTTTAACATAGTTTTCTTTTTTCACTATGATTTACGATTGATGTCAAATTGAATCTTTTAATGTTTGCTTTGAAAACTTTTGCAGAATGATTTATTGAGAAAAGGTAAAAACTGAAAAGCGTTTCTGCTCTGACGCAACACATGCAGGTTGATTTTATAGAATGCGGAGCGCTGGCCCGAAACCAAGACAAGTCCTGGTAAAAATACCAAATCTTCAGAAAATATGAGGCAAGCATCTTACTTGCATTTGAGACTTACTTGCGTTTTTGCGATGAAACCGCACAACAGCAAAAATTTGACAGCACTGGACACTTGCATGCTTGTCATGCGTTTTGCTCGAGGTGGAGTACACATGTACCTTAATGACGTTAACTAACACGACTTGAAAAGCAATTACAGCAAGATTAGACAATGATCGCTAAGTTTCTAATGTTTAATGCCTGCAAACAAAAAAATTCATCCAGCTGAATGGAACGATTCTTCTTAGTAACGATATTCGGAGTTGTACAATTTTTTGCGTTAATCAAATTTTCGCTCGGAAGTATATCGCGTATTGATGAAAAGCAGCTCCTTGCGTTACAGACTTTGCTTGTTTGTCTGATTTTGATTTCTTTCCTGTTATGCGAAGCGAACGTCTGTAGCATTGTTATCCATCAATTCAATACGTTTGCAAGGAAATTTCTCGTACTCGCGATTCTGCTGAGCTCCATGCGGTCGTGTGCCGGCCATACACCTGATTATCTACTTAGCTTGGTCATTCATCTGCTCACCTATTTATCGTAAAACTATCTACAGGCCTACCGCGGCCTAATATTTACTGTAGGCATACTGCCGATTATTATTTATTTCACTTAGACACAAAGGCCGTAGGTAAGTAAAAAAAAAGGTTCAACACACAGGTTAGAGAAAGGGTTCCCAACGTGGGGTACATTTGCCTATACGAAGGGGTACGTTTAAAGTTAGCAATAGCAGGGAAAAATAAATTTATATATTATTTATTTCCAAATATTTATGCATATATCAGTGAATATTATTTTCAAAAATCACTACACGCCTGTCGATTACATATGTATACCATCATTATTCGTGATAAGATATTTGCCAAAAATCCGATCAATTTTTTAAACAACTTTCACATGAAACTGTATTAAAAATCAGTGAATTGTTGTTATTTTACTAAGCATTTTTGTCACAAAAAATCTAAGGGATGCATGCTTATCTGTCGCAATGCTGAAGGGGTACATGGTCAGAGAAAGGTCGGGAACCCCTGGGTTAGAGGAACAAAAAAGCAATAACGGGCGTTGTTAGTATGGCGGTAAGGCGGGTTAACTGAGATTTTTTTAGAACTTACAGGGCCATGCTTTTTTTCGGTCATTGTGGATGTTAAATCCGAACGTGATGGCGTTTTTGACTTGCGACCACGTTTGACTCTTTAAAATACCATTTTACACAANATGTCGCCTAAAATTACTACTTTTGTCGGATTAAANATGCAACATAGCGTGGAATGTGGCCTAACATGGCACGGGTTCTTAACCTGGGGTCCGTGAAGACCCAAGGGTCCGTGAAGGTAANNTAAGGGGTTGTTGAATATGATTTGAAGAGTTCATAGGCTTTGCTGTGACATTTGGAAATGGTTTACAAACTTTGCAGATATTTCCATAACTACTACGATTATCAAGACCTAATTTCAAATATTTATTGCAACGTTTTTTATTGGGGGATCCGTGACTTTTATTATGGGTCCGTGACCCACAAACCTTCATGAAACGCTGATATGTAGGTTTTGTTGGTCGCAGATCGCAGAATTAGCACTGTTATGATCGTAAGGTAGAGAGGTTATGCCTTATGTAGTAATTGCATACAAAATGACTGTTAATTTTGCCACATTTTTAGGAAATTGTCATGCAAACGCATCATCTGTAATAATTATTGACCGTTTAGTGTAAATACAAATTTACTTCTGACGAGCTGCGTACAAGCATCAGTACAGTGTTTTTTTTATCGGGAAAATCCATGCTGGCATGTACTTTATTCGGAAGTGCAAGGCCTACATTTCGGTAGGCCACATTAGACACTGGTCGACCTGTGGTTTAGTGGGCCGCTGCAGACCTGTAATTTTTAGATAGGCCCCTGCTTGACCCTCTTGCTTTATCACAATAAGACACGTTTTTAGGTCACCCTGTTCACTACCTGCTGAGCTCGTTCACGATTTGGAATGATTTGCCTTACTTCAGATTTCTTGGCCTGGTTTCATGTTTGATTGTAAAATATGAAACTAGTGGAGATGTTAACGTGTTGCAATGCTTTATAGGATACGATATTACCTAAGTAATAATGCATTGAGATCAGTTTACTAAAGTTTAACTTATAGTCATCTCCAATATGCAATTGGTGTCTGGGGTGGAGCTAGAAAAACAGCTTTGAACCGACTGAATGTTTTACATAACAAAGTATTAAGAGCAATGACCTATAGCTCTTACAAGTCGAGAGTCTCACCATTGT
>JGI24021J15306_10007213_pt1 | contig 13515 bp, 8 predicted proteins | sample Ectturendosymbi1_FD_15306 | JGI IMG/M metagenome (IMG submission 15306) | reverse complement strand
CCAAGCAAAAAATTTTTTTTCGAGCGCAATCTACTAGACTGGCCGATCCGTTTGAGCCGCTGAACAGCTCTCTAGCGCAATGGGCGGAGGAGCTAGGACGTTGGTAAGGCAACCAAAAACTGCTGTTTTTTTTTGCGAAAATGCCAAAACCAGGCGGCTCTCAAAGTGTTAAGTGGTTTTGGGATGCGAGATGTCAAGTAGTTGTGCCACCTGATCAAAAAAGTCACATCGGAGTCAGATTTTAGGATCAAAGAATTTGAGTGTGACATGAAAAAAAAGAAATGGCACAGGTAACCACCAAATACAAAAGGCACTTCAACCAAACTGATGCTACCTTATCTAAAAATGCATTTGCACTGTAGAGTAGAGCATTACTCAAATTCTGTTGCAGATAGAGAAAAAAGTTCTTTTAGAGCAGATATGTGTACCTTCTGAAAAGTTTAAGCCAAATATCATCTTTGTATATATTGAGTATTTCATTAAATATGAATTTATCCTAAAATTTGACACCGATGTTACCTTTTGAGTCAAGTGGCATGGCCATTTTTGTCACGCTATATAGACCACCCCAGAACTAATTTGGAACAGCTTGCAAAATTAATACCATATGGCACACTAGCTACCACAGTACTAGAGATGGCACGGGCCAGCACTTTTGCAGCCCGGCCCGCCCAGAGCTAACAAGAAACTGCCTGGGCCCAGCCTGTCTATGCTAAACCACAACTTATTTTCTGGCCCGGACCGTGGCTCATAATATATAGTAACCTCAAAAGCAAAGTAACAACACCGAAGCTTTCAGTTCATTGTCCTTTGGACAATAAACCATCTAGTCTTAATGGTTATACGTCCGCCAGAGCACTTTTGAAAACTTAGTCGTCTGCCGCCTGTAACGTGACACTAAGACATGACAAGTGTGTGCTAGGCTGCACTACACTTGCTAGTAACATGCTGAGCCTAAACCTTAAACCCTAACCTAACACCTAATCCTAAACAAGGGGTTCCCAAACTGGGGTACATGTACCCCTAGGCTAGTAGTGGTGCATTCGCCTATCTGAAGGGGTACATTCAAGGTTAGCAATAGAAGGGAAAAAATAGGTTTACATATTATTCATTTTGAAATATTTATACACACATCAGTGCATATTATTTTCAATATCATTATACGCTTATTGTTAAATACATTCTTGTTATTTTCCACAGCCTTTTTGTCATCAGAAATTTTAGGGGTACATGCTCATCTATCGAAATGCTGAAGGAGTACATGGCGAGAGAAAGTTTTATAAACCTAAACCCAGTCCCGTCGCCGCAGGGCAGCTTTGGTGGGCTTAGTCCAAACAAAGCTCCAAGCCTGCCAAATTGAAACGTGAAACACTATAAAGCAGTTGAGTTTTTGTCAATTTTTAGGATGTCAAGCTACCCTGCACAAACACAAAACCCCCTATTGAACACTTTCTGGCAACAGTTTTGCCTAAACCTTGGCGACAGCAACAGACTATAAATGACAGTGTTTGTTGCTTTGATTGATTCATAATATGGTTCACTGGTTTGCGCAGAAACAAGTGAAAAAGAACATTAGCAGAACGGTAAAATGGAGAGAACAGCAGCAAAACATTTCCTTGTTAGATCTTGAAACTTGCAAAAACAAAAATTTTCACCTAATTGGCGAGCAGACCGCAGCAGCCTGGAATGACATTGTAAGCGGACTGTTTCAAAACCTTTAGCGGACTGCCCGAGGACTGGACTGTTAGTGGCCTGTGCCATCTCTACATAGTACCATTTTACAATATTCGTACACTTTGCAATAGAAATAAAAAACAAACATATGAATTTTTGGAAAGCTTACAGAGCCGCAAGCGGCTCACGAGCTGCAGTTTGGCCACCCCTGTATGAGACAGTTCAGCTTTTATCACAAAGGGGTAACAACTAAGACAGCCAGGAAGGCTCCTTGGTTTCACTTGTGAACATACTTATGGAAATTATTTGGCACATGAGTGATCCATGTACTGAATCACAGGGGGCATTTCCAGAAAAAAACAACACATTCAGATCATGAAACCTCAAGATGACATCTATTCTCACACATTGCAGATTATGCTTGCAAAAAGATTTGAAGTAAACAAGCAGTTTGAATTTTTGTTTCAAGTGCTCATTTCACTTGTCATCGTAGTAAATAATTACACAAAAGCTGGTTGACACAGAGCAGTGTGAGCATATCTTCTAGGATGTTTACAACTGTATCTTACATGCAGAAGAGTTTGCCAATCTCCTAAACTAACCTGTGTGGGAAATATTTTACTTATGACAAATTACATACTTTTCAATGAACAGAACGGAGCCAGTACTCACACACAAAAAATATTAGTGATTGAGAAGTTGAAACTCACATTCCATTCATATGTACCAACAGCTATTCCACTAGCTGCTCCTGTACCAGCCAAGCCAATGAAATGACCACTTCCAATATTACTTGAAAATAATGAAGCACCAATCTGTCCAATAATGAAACTGCATTATATTCAACCACAGGAGGTAAAATGTTCGACTACAACTTTCCAAACTTTCTGACTCCTAAACATAATGTAAATGAAGTTTGGCCATCTACAATTTTATAGCTGCTAGCAGTCAATGGAAATCATGGCACACAGCAAGAATTCTTTGTTTCAAAAGAAATGGTACCATTTCAATAGGGACAAGTTAGCATTCCTAACTTTGGAGTGCAATGTAAAAAATGATTCAATTGGATGTCCGGAGTCAGAGTCAGATAAAAACATCTGACCCCTACTGCTAGTGTTCTTAGGACTCCGATTTCACCTAAAAATCTCCAACTCCTTGTGACTCTGACACTGACTCTACAACCCTGGCTACAACTAACCAAACATATCAGATTGTAAAGATGAACTAGCATTCACCATGAAAAACCAATAAAGAACAGGTTCTGTGACTTGACATTTGATGAAATTTTAATTGTGGCATTATTAAGCTTGAACGTATATTGCATGCATCTTCCTGCAAATGCTACATAAAGCAACACAAGAGGAAAGGAGAACAGAATTGTGCTGATGGAACTATTACTTTTTATGGCCTGTTCATTGAGTACCAGGTCATGCCAAAACTTGGAGTATCAGGTCAAGACCCCCATGCAACTTTAGCAACACAAAGACCATTGTATTATAAACTGTGCAAAGAAACTAAATTGTACATTATGCAGAAACCAAAACTTCAGCACATGGTGTAAACGGATGATGCTTTTGTGTTAGTACTTAATTGGTAATGACCATGACTGTATCAGAACTCAATAATATAATTGATCCAGTAGGACTATCACAATAGCAAAATTTTGCTGAAACGACCTAGAGACATACAAACAAATTTTCAGACTTAATTAGAATCTGAATTTAATAGAATTGTAAAAAATGTTGTCGAAACCCAACTACAAACCTCATTTACCTGGGCATTCTTGCCCTTAAAATGACTTAATACTCTCTTGAAGCTTCTTACACACAAATTTTCCAAATATATTCATGCTTTGCCTAGCAAACCATACAGCAAACATTAGCAATACCTGAAATCCTAAACAAATCTAAAATCAAAATCTCTGTCAGTTATCTAAACTACAAATTTCACACCCTACCAATTTTTACTTGCATTTTCTGATACTACTTCATTTCATATTTGTTTCAAACATGCTTGCAGCTCTGTTTTGAGTAGGCTTACTAAGGTAATGCATGCCCACATAAAATAGTGAGCAGCAAAATTTTAATTCAAACAATAAATATCTGGCTTTGTGGGCATTTATTTTGAATTATATACACATTTTTGCTGATAAATTGTCATTAAGCAGTGTGTGCCCTTTCTTTTTCATCATGAAAATTTAGGTCAAACTTTTTTGAGATGCCCTTTCTGGTAAAGGAACTTCACAAATAGGCAGTCAGAGGTATCGTCTTTTTTTTAATAGGGACTCAAAATCCACTTTACGTCTATTAGTGATTGTACATCAGTTCCATAAATATCAAAAGATTTAACCCAATATCTCATTTTCCAAAGCTGTTAAATGTTTGTATCCACAGTAATCCAGCACTGTTAATACCGAAGTTACAAATCTAGGAAAAAGTGAAAATTGTATGTACAGACAGTGGAGAGATTCAAGTCTTAAAGTACAGCATTCTGAAGGTGCATGAGAAACACAAATACAATTTTAACTGACTTAACCAATTACGTGTTGCCTGTACAAAACTGCTTCACTAATTGCTGTGATAAGCAGATAAATTTAAATGCCATGAAATGTAGTACTCACTGGCCACCACAACATTCTTCTTCCAGCAAGGAAATATCCACCTACAGTGTTATGATTTGCTTTCCACATGGACTGCAATAGAAATAAATGGTAAAACACTGATTCACATAACATTTATATGCAGCATTACACCAGTTTGTGTACAATGTCAATTGAAAATAGAAACTCTTACAACTACTTCTCACATGGCAACTAGGGTTAGTTCAGATATCAATAATTTTTACTATTCATACACAAAAAGTGGAAGTGCTAAATAGCCTCATAATGAAAATCACAGCCAATGAAAACGATGCAAACAACATATTTTACTATTCAGATAATGGACAATTGGACATATTTGTATTTTAGCAAACTGGTAACCAAATAACTGCTAATGTCAGACTATATGCGTGATGAATTGATTGCAAAATTACGACTCAGTTTTATTGTAAATAATCACACATGCACTGTGTGACCATATATGAAGAAAACTGTGTATTTTTAACCTTTACTTTTTGCAACACATTTCTCATGAAGCACAAATTGTGGCATAACAGGGCAATTCCATGCAAATGTCAACCACTGAATATTTCCAAGCTAAGTTTTGACATATTTTATTGATAAATCCTAATACTAGAAGCAATGAAGGTTTTCTTTTTGTATGTGGAACACATGTTATGCTCAGCATCATCTAGTAGACATATGTTGAAAATAATGGGTCAGTGAATAATTTTAAATGTGTTAAATATACACATTTTGTTTCTAAAATGTTTTGATGTTGGTAAAAGTTTTTTCAACTATAAAATAAGTGGTGAGGCATGGAGTGCAAGAGATAAGATGTGTTCTTCAATGCTTAAAATTTTCATTAGTGTTACCTCAAATATATATGACAACTTGTTTCAAGAAATATTTATGCCACACATGTCACATCTTTGCATCATAGTCAAATGGGTTGTTTTTACCTTTAAGACCAACATGAGCCACTTTTTACTGTCACTTTGCAACTCATAACTCACTGCCGATTGCACCAGAGAGCTGTTCAAACCCTCAAGAAGCAGAAAGTCTTCTAGTTTGCATTGAAAAAAGGAGTTGGCTGTGGGTGATGTCCCAAGTGGGGTACGTTTCAGGCCATTTCCGCTCCAGTTACCTAGCCCTAGGTGCCAACTGCTAGAGGGAATTTTTGACTCAAATTTTTATTTGAAACTAGGCTATAATCCAAGTCTTTTGAGCCTTTGATTGGCTTTCTGAGGTTTCTGGTTCAAAAGTTATGCCTAAAATCAACAAAATGTTTGATTAATCCCCTTATTGATTCATTAATTATCATAATTTTGTTGTTTTTAATTCCAAATCTTCATCTTACACAAATTTCCACTCTAATATTTGTGAATATTGGTTGCCAGATAAGCTACAACTGTATTCTTCTATGGGTCGCCACATAACTTTGGAGAAAATACACCAAGCAGTGTCTAAAAAATCCTAACAACACTTTTTAGCAAGATATTTAAAAAGCCAAGACACCAGTCTGATAGTATGTGGCAACAGCCTCCAAACAAGCCAAATATTGAAGAGGAAAAACCAAACCATTTTTTTTAATGCCAACTGCCTCTAAAAAAATCCAAAATGTTGAAATTTGGCACCAAAAAAGCCGATCTGGAAGCCCTGAATTCTGCTGGTTCCTACAACAGCACTGTAAGTTAAACTATCTTTTCCTAACACAAGTTAATCTATGGATACAAAGATCTCTACCTTATGTACGAAGTTACTAATGCTGAACAAACTTACCCATAGTCCAACAATGAGGACACTTAACAAGTAGAAAACAACCACAACAATGTCACTTCCACCAAGACTCTCTCCATAAAAAGCATCTTGAATCCCTTAAAAAATGCACCATGAAAAATTTGCAACACTCACAGTGAACAAAGCAACAAATAAAATTTGGGCAGATAAATTTGATCCTCTGGTGACTATTTTGCTAACGTTTTGCCCACCTATTCAAGCAGGCTTCCTGAGGGCAATGTTTGTTAACCATATATAACATGCAACTTACCAATAACAAGAAACTATGAGCATTATGATGAACAAAGAAAAAAAACACAAAACTGATCATCATGTTATAGGAAACGGGTGAGGTTGAAATACTGCTTTGGTTGGAAATTGAGCTGAGTTAAGTGCGTGGGTTTTCCACTAACCTAGCTACACCACTACAAGTGAAAGCTTAATGGGCCATGTCTATATCAAGTTCTGCCCTTGCCAACATACGTGCAGTCATCAAAGGAATCTCTAATGATGTTCTTATATCCAGGGCAGTGGAGCAGGAGCTCAAACAATTTTGGATGATTGGAGCTGTAGCTGCAGCCAGAAACTTTTAGATGGTGGTGCCAATGCCTCAGGTTTTAGTTTTACAGTCCTGGTTTTTCATTGCATTAAGCGCATAGCCATTTAATTTGAATCAACATTTGAGACTGTGCACCAGTGGTAATTCTAAGGGGGCCTGGGTTGGCCATGACCCCTAGATTTTTGTTTAGCCCGCCCAGTTTTTTTCTTAATTTCTCGTTTAAGTTCATTTGGTTGACATACACTGTAGATAACTTTCAGTCAGCAATATTTTAAACGATATTTTAGAAACCCTCTAGCCTGCATTCAATATTTCCCAAATGCATGATGTTGTTGTTTTTGACGGTCGGGTAAAAACAGTTGTTAATGACGACACACACCAGTGGTTGCTTGGATCCTGCGTGAAATTTAGGCAGACCACACTCATGGTGTTGAAAAATTCATTTCGAAACTAAGAAACAGTCGCAGAAATGGGAACTTCCCATTGGGAAGATTGATCTTTTGTTCATTTTAGTGTGGGATGGAATTGGATTATACTGTCAGCAGATTGTTGTTTGTCCCAGTAGCAAAAGGTTTGTGAAAGCATTAAGAAGTGGTTTCAGTTAATTTATCCAAATTTATCCTGGCTGCAGTATTGCATTCTGCTGCCTTGTGTATACGAATTCGAAACATCTTACACAAGTGGTTCGTAGCTACAGTTTCAACTCTACCCATATGTCCTCCAAACTCCTAGAATTTTGTACGAATTTTCTGTGATGATTCAGAAGCAATTCTTTCGCGTATTCAGCCCTTTGACCTGGGAGGCCACACGTTTCTATCAGAAAATCACTTGAAAAATTTTTGCAAATCATATTAATTCAGTGTAAACAATTTAAAACATGAAATAACTTTGGCAAAGAATTTGTTTTGGAAGGAGTTGAAGCTGCCTATGTCGCTTGAACAATTTTTTTCATTGATAACTACTTAAAAAGCTGCGTTTGTGTGTTACTGGTAGCTGCAACTCTTCTCGTCACCAGCGCTTCGTGCGAGAGAAGTTTTTCAAAAGTGAAATTAGTGAAAACATTTCTCAGAAATTTCATGACCAGTGAACGATTGGGTAACACTGATTTACTTTGAATTGAAAGGTACAAGCTGAAAAATTTATTTAGATGATTTTGTTGAATGTCACAGTCGACATGGTAATCAAAGGACTAAGTTGCATTGAGGTGACGATGATAAAAAATTCTGACGTAGACTGTGCAGGGATCAATGTCTATTGTCTATTTGTCTTATATTGCTCATTGTCTTTTTCAGAATTATATTGCTTGTTGTCTATTTGTCTGAATCGTTTTAGGTTTAGAGTTAGTGCATGTTTTGCTTTTGATAAGACAGTCATAAATCAGCGCAGAGTTGAAAAATCAGCTTTTGAGAATCAGTCAAGAGTATTCAGTGTGAATATTAAAATGAATGACTTTGCAAGGAATACTCTGCAAAAAACGTTTTACGCCTGCTGTTATATCTTGCTATCATGTACTTGCCCGAATCACTGATGCACACCTATCTGCGGCACTGCTATCTTACTCAGGTGCAACTGGTGCCGAAACCTCGCTGCTGTTAACTGCATTGGATAGTCCTCACCCTATCCAGTATCCATGCTGCAAATGGGCATTACCCTTGTAGTAGTAGTTGAATAACATTGTTATGGTTACACCACAATCACAAAATGTCCATCAGCTACCACAAAACGGATTAGTCAGTAGTCACCAATCCATTGACAGATGGCGTATTTTTTATGTGCTTTGTAGTAATAATATTTAGACGCAAGTAGTTAGCTGTCAACAGCGTACTTGTCTCTGTGTCAAGATGGAATTTGTGGTTGGAACCATTTCGCTTTCATGTGAATTGCATTCACTTTCATGGAGCTGTTTTCGTTGATGTGGGGTAGGCACAATTGTGTACAGAAAATGGTGTTTCATTTTGCATGCGCAGTGCTGTGGAAGTTGCATGGTTAGCACAGAATATTAGACATAGCAGTACACGTGTATGATTGCATCTACAGGGGTGTTTAGGTGTCTCTGGTGAATAAAAATGCTGGTTCTTATTTAACGATATTCACAAGCCCATGTTGGGTTTGATAGGGTTAATCATAGCANCTTTATGTTCAACCCAATGAAAAATCACCATGCAAGATAGACATTTATGCTGGCCTCCATTCTTTTAATTCTAGAATCGCCAGCGCTGCGCACTACTTCATGCACCTTGAATCGGTATCCAATCCCACTGGTTATGTTCTGAACCTCATCTTAGAAAAACTGCACAAAACGCATGTCCTAATAGTGATCGCTTTAGAGTGCGATTATTTTTCCACACATTATTTCAGCACAATGCTAGCCAATGCAGTCACAGATCCCACAGTACCTTTCTTTCGGTTTTTAATGGTAGTTTTCCCATTTTGATGTCATGGTATAAGACAGCAGCCACCAACTCTTTGGCGTCCGGCTGCTTTCGAGGATTTTCGAAAAAAAAACACCTAAACGCACGTGGCTTTGCGCGGGAATATCTCCGCTTCTGTTCAGGTTACGGACCTGGTCAAAGCGTCAAAAGACGCAGCAAGTCTTCTAGTCTGCACTCAAAAACATTTTTTTGCTTGGGGGGTGTGGGTTTTTTGTGAGTGACGTCGTAAGTGGAGGACTTTTAGGCCACCTTGGCCCACTTTGCCTGCCCTGGGCGTCAACCGTTAGGTGGTAGTATTTTGCTGAAGTTTTTACTGGAAACTAGGCTACAATCGAGTCTTTTGATGCTGTGGATGACCTGCTGGGGTTTCGGGTTCAAAAACTATGATGTAAGTTAGTAAAAGTGTTTGACTAATTAGCTAATTAGATAATTAATTTATTTTAGATCATAACTTTTGAACCAGAAATGCTGAAACTCGATCAAAGGCTCAGAAGACTCGGACTCGAGCCTAGTTTCGAATGATAACTTCAGCGAAACACTTTGGCCTAGCTAGCAGTTGGGCCCTAGGCCAGGCAACATGAGCCAAAATGACCCCAAAACTACTTCACCTATGACATCAGTCACAAAAAAATCCGCAACCCCCAACCAAAAAATCCTTTTTCGAGTGCAATCTACTAGACTGGTCCATCCGTTTGAGCCCTTGAACAGCTCTCTAGCGCAATTGGCGGAGGAGCTAGGGCGTTGGTAAGGCAACCGAAAACTGCTGTTTCTAGGCCGAAATTGAAGTACGAATATATCGTACGCCAGCTCTCAAAATGTTAACTATCACCCAGACAATTACCACCTAGGACAACTGCCACCCAGACAACCCCTACTTAGGACAAATGCTAACCTGGACAATTGCCAACCACACAACTACCACAGGACAATCACTACCCAGAGCAACTGCCACCTAAGGGAAGTCACTACCTGGATAATTGCCACCTAGAATAATTCGTTTTGCACATAACATGCGAGCTATGAAATTCAGTTTACACAACAGCATTGGGGCATGGACGGAAATTCTCGCAGCCTATGGAATAAGGAACCACTGTGCTACAGCATCGCTTGAACATAGTGCAGCAAAATTGAGTTGCAACATTGCAGTTGCTGCCATGTAACTCACACATCAAAAGCTAAGGTAAAGCAATGCAGGGTCATTCCATGCAAAATGAGCAATTTTTTTCAAAATTACACCAAGTGCCTTGCATTTCAATGAAATTTGGCACACTTGTAGATTGCACTGAAATTTTAAGAATGTAAAGAAAATTTTGAAGAGCTCCAATATTTACTTTCAAAAATGCCATTTTTGCTTGTTGTGCCTCAATGAACATGCTAATTTTTTTTAATCCCTAATTTCTCAACCTCTGACCACAGGAGATGACTAAAAATTGCTAGACAGACATTTTAACACCAAGGGAATTCATAAATCTAGCTGTAAAGGTGCTAAAAGAACTGCTTCATACGATAACAGAGCATTAAATTTGCTTCATATATTTTTCAGAAGCCCAACTTCATGAATCTGTAAAAGAAATGGATTTAAAGTTTTAAAGTTGAAATTCACATATTTTTTCTCATACCAATACCCTTTCATGCTAAATAAAAAAGACAATAAATTTTGATGCCTACTATGAAAAAACTATGCTTCAGTAATTGTTAGTTTTGCGCTTGTTTGTAACATCAACTATATGACATCATAATTTGTGTATTATGTATAATAACAATACTTACTAATCGTGCAATTTTGATGATGAACTAGCACTAACAACGACTCTAGCACCTGTGTTTGGTAGTTTTATTTCTTTTAGTACCAGTGGCACATCTAGCCTGGAAAAAAGGTGTCTGTGACAGAAGAGCAGATTTTGATATCACTTTACAGCAAAAAAAACACACCTTCTCTTAATACTTTGAGAGCCAAGCTACGATATATTTGTACTTTGATTGGCCTAAAACCAGCAGTTGTCAGTTGCCTTACCAACGCCATAGCTCCTCTGCTGATTGCACTAGAGAGCTGTAGAAACCCTCAAACGGATCGGCCAGTCTTCTAGTCTGCACTCGAAAAAAATTTTTGGTTGGGGGTTGTGGATTTTTTTTGAGTGATGTCATAAGTGAAGTAGCTTTTGGGCCATTTTGGCTCATGTTATCTGGCCTAGGGCCCAACCGCTAGGCCAAAGTATTTCGTTGAAGTTTTCATTGGAAACTAGACTCGAGTCCGAGTCTTTTGAGCCTTTGATCAACTTTCTAGTGTTTCTGGTTCAAAAGTTATGATCTAAAATAAACAAATTAATTAATTATTTAATTAAATCATTAGTCAAATATCTTTATTACTTCAGAACCCGAAACCCCAGCAGGTCATCCAAAGTATCAAAAGACTTGGATTGTAGCCTAGTTTCCAATAAACTGGTCTGTGACGTAACATTCGCTCACAGGTTTTGAGCGGTAAGCAGACGGTTGCCTGTGAACAAGGCCGTGGTTTTTAACTATCTTAGTGACCCAGGTTTGCGCAGACTTCCATGTTATATGCTTCCTCATTGCACTGAAGTATTGTCTTTCAACTGTGATTAGAGCATTGCAAAATATTGGAATCAGTTATTGGCAATGAAAAAGAAAAACATTGGCATCGGCCCAAAAAAGCCGTATCAATCGAGCTCTACCTAAAATCCAATCAAACTTGATTAGTAAGGCTAGTGGCTTGGCGCAACCAACTATTTAGAATAGTTAGTGGTATTGATCTCATTGTCAAAACTCAAAACACACAAGGAAAGATTTCCAATTATCATTTCTTTTGGTCACAGCGCATTTACTACATCACAATCGATGTTTGTTCCTATGAACATGATGCTGAAAAGATACTTAGCTTGTGAAACATTCAGCAAATGTCAGCCATATAGCAATGAGAACTGTTTATCCACAAGTACATACACATAAAATCGAAGCTAACAATCAGCTGCACAACTGCATCTGTGGAGCCCTGTCTATCAAAGATGGCAGTGTTATAAATATTATACTTTCAAAATCAATGCTGAGAAGAACAATTGAGTTGCAATTGTTCTGATGATTTTACATCGTAATATAAAAGTGACTTACTTGAAATCAATATAGGACTTTGCGCAGAAAACAACATCATCAACTGCTCAATTCTCAAAAGGCTGTTTTCGAAATATAACGCTTGACTGATATTTTGTTCAGATAATGTGACCACAATTTCTGAGGCTAGCTGTCGCGCCTTGCATTATGAGAAATTCCTTGTAAAAATATAGCTTCAGTTGAAACGAACCTGCATTACTTGGCATGATGCTGCGAAAGGCCTAAACTTATTGATTTAGTGGTAACCTACTAGGAGTAAGTAGCAGATAAAATGTAGGCCGAAATGGCAAAACAAAACAGTCGACATTGGACACTGTGTCCTATCGCCACGAAGCGAAATATTACAAAACAGATCTACGTGTGCATAGCAGTGTACGAGCTTCTGACAGCTTTACTTAAGTTGGAGTTGCCACTGCCAGAGGAAGAAATTCCGAAACATGTGCATTTGATGCACTATCAATTTAACACGTTGAGTCCGGATCTACGAGCATATTGTACCTAAAAATTGGCCTAAAATCAGCAGTTGTCAGTTGCCTTAACAACTCCATAGCTCCTTCACCAATTGCGCTAGACAGCTGTTCAAGGACTGAAACGGATCAACCAGTCTTCTAGATTACAAAGAACAAAAATATTTGGTTGGGGGTTACAGTTTTTTGTGAGTGACGTCATAAGTGAAGTAGTTTTTTGGCTATTTTGGCTCATGTTACCTGGCCCAGGGCCCAACCTTTAGACCAGTGGTTCCCAAACTTGTTCGAACAGTTACCCAAATCAAGGGAGCGATTTTGTCTTATTACCATCAATAAAAATTTTTCGTATTCCAGGTTGAAAATTTCTTTTGCAGTAATCACTCATAATACTGAGCAACATTGTGATATTGGTTCCGTGTTACCCGTCGAAGAATTGCAAGTTACCCCTGGGGAGTAATTTACCCCAAGTTTGGGAACCACTGTGCTAGACCAAAGTGGTTCACTGTGGTTTTTATTGGAAACTGGGCTAGAATCTAGTTTATTTGAGCCCTTGATTGACTTTTTGGCATTTGTGCTTAAAAAGTTAAGGTTAAAAATAAACAAAATAATCAATTCACTGGGCAACAAATTTTGGTCTTGTTTTTCTAATTTTGATTTTTTGGTGTTTCTTGATGTTTTTTGGTGCGCTGAGTCCAAAAATGACGTTAGTTTTTTTGTAGTGTCAGCCGTTTTTCTGTAATTTGAAAATTCCTGAAATTTGGAAATGACATAATTTTCTTGGGATGCAATATGCTTTAGATAAACTTCAACAAGTTTTTATGAAAACGCAACTTGGCATGTCAGTTTGTTTAATCAAAATCCTAACAGACACCAAAGAAT
>JGI24021J15306_10007211_pt1 | contig 13517 bp, 10 predicted proteins | sample Ectturendosymbi1_FD_15306 | JGI IMG/M metagenome (IMG submission 15306) | reverse complement strand
AAAAAAAAAAAAAAAAAAAAACAGATAAAAATGACACGCAAAAATCACAAGACAAAGTAAACGGCAACAGCACACAGTGCTCTGCACTACGTCACCACTGCTACCTTTGCGTCATGCACCTTCCATGAGCAGAGTTGGTGCACCGGTGCGGGCAAGCCGGGAAACTGCAGTCGTCTCCTGTCCACAGCATGCTGCATTCGCATCTGTGACCAACAACAAAAACTTCTTCAAAACACACCAATAATAATAAAAGATAAGGTAAAAATGACATGCACGGAAATGGGTGTGACATTCGCGATCAAACTGCGGTTATACTCAAGCATAACACAAGGCGAACACTATATACAGCTGACGCGTCACAACATTTCTTGCACAGCAGTCTACAAATTCGACATACATCCAGTTGCGTGTGCACACAGATATATAGGGACCTGCGTGGGGAGGGTTAACCCGCGCAGGTTGCGGGTTCCCGCATTTGCGGGGCGGATGTGGCCACCCGCAGAGCTGTGCATGCGGTGCGGGTGCGCATGAGCTTGGTGCAGGTCGGGCCAGGGGCTGGGATGAGAAATTCTTTGTGCGGGTAACTGAATGTTCGACTTATGCACGTGAAAGTGGTATGAACAAAAATTTCAATGCCGTATTTATTCGATGGTAAGCCGCGGCTTATAAAGTTTTATTTTTCATCATTTCACGCGGCTTATGATTAAGGCCGGCTTACATTTTTATCCTTACCTTATCGAAAGGTATAGATGGCGCTCCATCTTTCATTGGCTGCGTTTTCTTTCGACCAAACTCTAATTTCGCATTCTGTTATCTTCGGTATCACGTGCATACCCGTGACAGGAGGGATTATGATAAACAGAAGGTCGTTGTATTAGCAAGCTTCATTTGCCAGGGTTGCCAATTAAATACGAAACGTGCTGCTACGCGAAAGCAACTGAGAGGCTTAGATCAGCTATGTTGAAGTGCGGCTTACATTAATTTTTAACGCCATTTCGTGCGGCTTTCAATCGAATTAATACGCCAGCGTTTTTCAACCTCAGGGTTCCGTGAGTGGCTGCCAGAGGTTCCGCCGAAACAGACCGAAATTGCCTGGAACGAAATTCACAACCACAGTTCGATGCGGTTGTAGCAATATCGACACTTGGATCATTGCATAGGGTTCCATGAGCAACGCAAACATTTTGCGGAAGGTTCCGCTGCAGCAAAATGGTTGAAAAACGCTGTAATATGGTATGCAGAGAGCTTGAGGTGCAAGTGTGCACAGACATTCTTCAGTGGTGGCGAGACCACAGATTGAAGTTTCCAGCTCTCAGTGATCTTGCAAGAACCACATTCTGCATGAGCGTAACTAGCGTCGCTTAGGAACGAGTGTTTAGCATAGATGGTCATAGCGTGAATAACAGAAGAGCAACTTTGAAGAGTTTGTCAGTGAACGACATACTTTTTTTCAACAGGACTCTGAGAAATAGGCGCTCAGGGCTGGCTAAAAGGTTTCACATTTTTACTTTGTAGTGTTTTTTAATATCTTCTTTCAACTTTGACATGAACCACTGAATAACTGCCACAAGCGATGAAACACATTGCACGAATTTTTAGTGGTTTTCAGACACAGAGCAAGGTGCAGGTTTGGGATAGCAACAGTGCGAGGCGAACACAGATTGGGAAGGTGTGTGGGCCAGGTTGGGATCAAGGCGGGAGGCCGGGAGTTGGCAAGATTTCTCAAATATCTGTGGTTGCAAGGGGAGCAGATAAAAATTTTCAACCTGCACAGGACTCGCATATAGATATATATATATACCGTATTTATTCGATTGTAGCCACAGCTTATAAAGCTTTTTTCAATATTTCGTATGGCTTACCCTTTTTTTATTTCTTTACCCTACCCAAAGGCATAAATGACGCTCAGTTTTTCCTTGGCTACGTTTTTTTCGACTAAACTCTAATAATTAGATTAAACACTCAGCAAAAAAAATTGAGAAATGATAGTGAATCCAGATGTGGAGGATATCTACACTAAAACCCAAAATCAGCGGAAACACTCTGAAAAACTTCAAAAAAAAAACAAAACAATCTACAGAAAACCAAAAGAACACTAAAAACCGAAATATAAGCTACGTAGATTTATCTTGCCGGGGGATGGTTCGCACCACTGCCCCTGTCAGTTACGCCACTGATCACAGGAGATGGCTCCTCAACACCTTGGCTATCAAAGGGAAACTGCCTAAAAAGATACATGGAGCTATTTTCACCACTCAGTGAGTTTTGAAGGATAAATCTGAAACGATTTTCCTGATGACCACAGATGGCAAAGTTTATGTGAGCTACTTAGTGAATATTTTTGAGAAAGTTTGTTCTTTGAAGCACGGCCTATCTCAAGTAAGTCGTGCTTTGAAGCTTCAAAAAGCCAATGCAACACTTGGCAATGCAAAAGCGAAGACATTTGGATTTGTGACATTTCTCAGTTTGTGCAGAAGCAATATTTTGTCAAAAAGCTATGTCCAATTTTCTTGGTTGAAAGACTGTGATGTCATTAAATAGGCAAATACAGTTATTGCTGCACACATGGAAATGCTGATAACTTCAATGAAAGATTTCATGACTTGAAAGCAATGGAGTTCATTTCTTGGTTGACTTTAGTAGATTTATCTGCAGTATCAGAAAAATGCCAACAGGAATTATGTGAGGTGCAACAAGATGAATCCGTGAAAACTCTTTTCAAGATCAAAGGAACCACAATATGGCTGTCTGAGGAATTAGAAAAGAAAAACCCTCACTCAAATACTTTGGCAAGGCAAAAACTAAAAACAGGACCATTTAAAGTCAAAAAAAATAGTATTTTCTTCTGTGTTTCAGGAAGCTATGTAAAGAAATTTAAAACACAAATAGCACTCCTATGAAGTCTACACAAAAAGTTATTACGTCATAAAAAGTCATATTTTCCATTTTACGCCATAAAGTCATATTTTGCACATTTTCAACCTAATTCAATAAGGAAAGCATTAAAACAATTTCAAAATATCAGGTGAAACTATTATATCGCTAGGTCCATGCTGCATCCTGCAAAATGAACCCACTTGGGCACCTTGCGAATGCTGCCAAAGATACAGGTAAACCAAGTTATTTGGATGAAATATAATACACTGCTTAAAAATGCATAGCAAAAAAGGCTGTTTTCTTAGTTTCGAGTGGGGAAAAAACAAATTTTGTCACTTTTGACCCCCTTAGAAAAATTTTGGAAAAATTCCCTAGTGGCCCTCTCCTGGAAAAAATCCTTCCAACGCCCATGATAGTAAGCAATGCAGTGATGGAGCAAAAACAAATACTTTTGGACATGTAGTACTGTAGTTCTGGTGGGGCCTGAGATTTTTTTGAAGACAAAAGTGGGGCCTGCTTCAGAAAAGGTTGAGAACCACTGCTCTAATTTCACATTCTATCCTCTTCAGTATCACATGCACATCCATCACAGAAGCAATTATGATGAACAGAAGGCAGTTGTAGTGGTGTAAGCATCATTAACATGGTTATGAATAAACGCGAAACGTGTTATTACGCAAACGTATCTCAGAGGCTTAGGTAACCTATGTTCTAGTGCGGCTTACAATCAAGGGCGGTTTACCATATTTTTCGGACTATAAGGCGCACTTAAAATCCTTTAATTTTATCAAAAATTGAAAGTGTGCCTTATGGTGCGGTGCGCCTAATGTATGAATCTGGTTGTTGATTTCTCACCTAGAACTAATTGTATGTGGTAAATGGTCCTATTTATTTAATTGCTAGTTACATTTTTTTTGTAAACAGGCCATCGTGTAATGCAATAAACCAACAACAATTGCAATGAGTAGCATCCTAGAATAGCTAGCACATACCACAGATCATATTACTCCACAAGGCTCCTGACTACACTGGCACACACCGAATCAAACACGTGCGCAACTTTTATTTTATTCGTGTCCAGCAGATTAGGAATGTGTGACAGATTAAAATCCCATTGGTGGCTCTGGCACAGGGCGACTCCGGCACTCGGGACTTAATGTGAAAGATTTGAATACAATTTGACTTGTCTAAGTTTTGCTTCATTTAATGCACCTTATAACCCAGTGTGCCTTTTGTATGAAAAAAGAATAGCTAACATTCAATTTTTGATACTGCGCCTCATAACCCGGTGCACCTTATGGTGCAAAAAATACGGTACATTATTTTTTTAATATCATTTGGTGCAGCTTACATTGCTTACATTCAAGGACAGCGAACAATTGAGTAAATACAGTATACTTTGTGAGTTACAACGTAAGTCCACTCATTGTACAGGTTTTAGCTGCACTGCTCAATACTACTTAGCAAGACATCAATGTTTCACTAACATCCAAATGCTACATCTTTAATTTTGCGAAGATTCTCTTAAGGCCTTTTTATTGTCAAAAAACATCCTTGCCCATCACAGATGTAGTGTCTAAATCAGCCATGTCCAACCCAAATCGCTTACTGAGCCAAAATGTATCTTGCTATCTTGACCAGGGCCGCACATTGCAAGACATATTAATGGGGCCGCACATTGAATGGCTTACTTTGAGTTTAGCTAACTAAATTTAGCTTAACCTAATGCACTGAAAGTGTTTGAATGCAACTGCAATGATAACAGACGTGATAAACTGGCTCTGAGGAGCACCAGCATCAAAAATGTCAAATTCAAAATTATCAAATCAAGGACAGGTTGTCAGTATGTAGGATACTTTTACTCTAGCGTAAAACTAAACTGGGCCGCACAAAACCCTCAAATGGGCCACATCCGCGGGCCTCGGGTTGGACATAGCTGGTCCAAATCTTGGACTAGTTCAAATTTCAAGTGCAATTTACTAATTACATTTACTATTCCCATTATTGTAGATTTCTAGTCAGAGAGAAAACTAAAAATTGATTAACAACTACAGCAAAGAAGTTACATTGGATAGACAATTTACTTTTGTGAGAACTGCATGGCTGCAAGACCATGTAATCCTAAAACTTTCAACATGCAATTCAAAACAGACACATAAATCTTACACTGAATTCAAACATATTCCATTTCCACTGCAATTGTTGGGGCAATGATGAATTTGAAAATCTGCATAAAATCCTGAACGCTCATAGAGGCTGTCACTGTGGAAAACAAGACTGTTGAAAAATCAAATATTTTTTAAGCTGAATCATAAAAACAACACTACAAAACCCTAAGGCAAACGGCAGGTAAAAAAAAATTTAGACAAGGTGAGTATTGCATTGCATAAAAACATTTAAGTATCTGGGTTGAATTTAGGTTGCGGCATTGAATGACAGCATAATACACATAGGAAAAGACAGATATAAAAAAGCAGTTGAGGAGCACCTTACCTCGATGTTAATTTTCTCAGCATTCCTTTAAAACCTTTTAACTAAAAAAACTAGAAAAATCACTAAGTTTCATAAAACTCAAGTTCAGAAAAAATTGTTTTGCAATCTACATTGAATTTGTTTGGAATATACAGTGAGTGACTGGGTTCACTTGGCTCAACATACATTACATCCATGAGCAATTGCAATTTGTCAGATATTAAACAACTTGACCATTGGTTATGAAGAATGAAGAGCTTTTTGTCATGCTACTCATAACTCACAACAACTGTAAGAAGTGTTTAGGTGTCATGCAACACATGTGATATGTAAAAGAGCATATTATGTTAATAACATAAGAGTATTAGCTAACATACTGAGCAACTGATTCAAGAATAAAAGGTTGAATATTGCTATCTAAACCAGCTCACCTGAAAAAGTATACTAGCATGTACCCAGACTTTGACAATAATTTGGGTAAACCTGTATTGGTTCTGTCACCACTTAAAGTGGCCAATACTTTACTTGCATATGATTTTCCATCATAAATGGTAACATAATCAAAAGCACACTCAGTGTCTTTTTGTAGAAATCTCAGGGTGATATATGGCATGCGGTGTGGATCAGGACTTTGTATCAGCCATTCACATCTGTACAGAATGGAAAACAAAAATATTAACTAAACTACAGAGTACACAGGCTTTTAGCCATAGCTGGCCTGGATTGGTCAGCACATTTCATCTAAACCATAGGTGTCTACACCAGTAGTTCTCAAATGGAGGCCACTTGACTTACTAAGGGAGGAATTTTTATTTATTGGAGGAATTTGGTTCCAGGGAGTAATAGGGGAGGAAAAGCTGTGGATGAAAAACCTTGACATTTTATTATTTGTTCATTCAACACATAAAAACAGCACAACGAGGTTGGTTTAGAGGGAATGTTGACAGTATACAAGTACAAGCTGCTTTAACTGCAGTGACTGACATTATAAAAGGGTCTATTCATCCATACCCGTCTAATGTTTGTTCACAGTAGGTGGCGTGAAATATTTGCAATTATCTTTCTGAGATTTTTGTTGGTGAGTAATTGACAGAGTTTCGATTTGAAAGGGGGGAATATGAAAAAAGAGAACCACTGGTCTAAACTTTTTTCAACAAAGGCCAAATTCGTTTATGCAGAAATAGCGATACCAGTGGGCCAACATTCCCTTCTGACATTCTTTAAGGTAAGCATAATGCAGGAATTTAGCTGCTCTTAACGCATCACAACACAACAGGAAACTTGTTAACACCTTCAGCGCCAGTGTATGAAATATTCATACTTCAAAATCACATGCGAGCTGCTATTTTCACACCACTTTGCAACTCTGTAATTTGCCAGTCAATTGAGCTAGACAACTGTTCAAACCCTCAAAAATGTGGCAAGTGTTCTAGTTTGCATTGAAAAAAAATTGGAAGTTCTGGATTCGTTTGTTTGTAGGTGATGTTAATGTCATAAGTGGGGTAAGCTTTGGCATTTTTTGCCGAGGTCATTGGGCCCTGGGCTTCAATTGCAAGAGCCCATTTATTACTCAAGCTTTTAGTGGAAATTAGGCTATAATCAGTCTTTTGAGCATTTCATTGGCTGTCTAGTATTTTTGCTTCAAAAGTTGTGGCAAACAAAACAACAAAATTTTGGTAATTTTATTAGTTTTTATGCATTTTTCCTGAAAATTTCAACTCATTCCAACAAAAACTTTTTGAGCTATGATTTATGAATCGAGCAACTGGACTACTGTTCACAACTCAACACGCATCTGTTGTTGCGTGTGGCTATAGCAACGTGCTTTTGTGATTACATAATTAATTAATCCCATAATTAGATAATTAATTAATTTGTTGTTTTTAGGCCATAACTTTTGAACCTGAAGCGCTAGAAAGCCAATCAAAGGCTCAAAAGATACAGATTCTTGCCTAGTGTAAATTGCCAACGAAATTTTGAGCTAAATTCTTCTCTTTTGCAGTTGGGCCCAATGCCAGGTAACCTGAGCCTAAATAGCCAAAAACCTACCCCACTTATGTCGTCACTCACAAAAAAAAAATAAAAAATAAAAAACTTATTTTTTTCATTGCAAACTCAGACTTGCCACATCTCTTAGGGCTTGAACAGCTCTCTAACACAATTGACTGGCAAGTTATGAGGTTGCGAAGTGGCGCAAAAATAATGGTTCATGCACTGGACTTCTAAGTACGATATATCCATACACTGGCAGTGAACACCTTAACTTCACTGCTCATTTTTTACCAAAACTAGATGCAAGTAAAAAGCTTGTTGCATCAGGTATAACCCAGCAATGTAAAAAAAATGAAATGAAGCACATTTCAATTTTGTATTTCTGATATCTTTAGAATATTATTGGCACATTTGCGCTATACATAGCAACTTGTTTAAAATTTTACCGTTCATTCGAATTGTAATTTGTAGGACCATCTGATAAAATTCCATAAGTGGTATTCCAGAAGACTTTCCTGTCATCTGAGCATGTTGCAACAGTTGATTGCACTACTAAATGAAACAGACCAAGAGTTTTTAGCACCAGAGCGACCAGATAAAACATTCTTCCAAGGCAATACAAGTTGATTTTGGAAGTCAATACCCAGAAGCTGGTAAGCACAGCTTACATAATCCATAATGTTGATCACCCAGCCATTTATTTTCAAATATAACCATACAGAGAAATGCTACAAAAACCATTACTATACTGCCTTTATCTGCATAAAAATGAAACCAGTTTGACTAACCACGTTTTCCTCTTGCATCTGGGTGAAAATATATGTATTGCAAAAATGCTACATAACTTAATTGTCAATATTTGCTGGAGTCATCTGACCAAATTACATTTACTGGTCAGTGGTCATGTGTACAATATGAGTCTTTCCCATGTGACTTATCAGCTCAAAATTTTCAAACCAACTATTCAACTTTTAAGTGAAACTCATGCAATGAATCATGCAAATAAGCAGGAAAATGTATCATATTTTTCACTTTAATTAAGGTTTCTTGTGTAAAAAAAAAAGCATAAACTAGATGACTTCTTCCTAATGACTGAGGTAAATCCTACTTTTATAGCCATATCGGAAACCAAGTTGAAATCCAACTTCATTTTAAAGATTAACATCCCTGGCTTCAACTTAATTCATAATCCCTCACAAACCAACCTAGATGGAGTTGGTCTTTACATTAATTCCAAACTAACTTACCAACTCAGAAAGACCTAAATCCCAACAATGTAGGTTGTGAAAGCCTTTTTATTGAAATCCTTACGTCATCTGGCAAAACTTTCATTGTTGGTATTATTTATCGTCATCCAACACATGCATTACTACCCTTTCAGGATGAATTTGTTAAACTTGTCACACACCTTCAAAACAATAACTACGATTATGTGACTGGTGGAGACTTCAACAAAACTCAAATGTGACAAACTATGTTGATTGCCTTGCTAGTTGTGGTTGTATTTCTCTTATCAATAAACCAACTTGATTCAGTACAAATTCAACACCCTCTTTACTAGACCATTTATATACAAATAATTATGATGAACCATGAATAACTAATACTGTAATCACTATTTTTGATCATTTACCAATTTCTGTGAACTTATCTTCATCACCTAACTCACCAGAAATTTAAACCTAAATTCAGATGCAAGAAACATTTTGACCCAACTATTTTTATAACTGACCTCAGTCTCAATCTAAACAGTCTCAATCCTAAAGCTGGAAATGTAAACACTCTATTTGTCAAACTTTTTAATGATAATCTTGACATGCATGCTCCATATCATTATGCATCTAGAAATGACAAACACTCCTTCAATAAGCTACGGTTTACCAAAGGCATTTTGATTTCCTTTGCAGAAAAGGATAACCTATGCAGAAAACAGTTCAACTATTAACAACCCAGACAATACAAACTTACAGAAAAAAGCAAAATTATTATAAACTTGCATTTTAAAAGTACAAAATATGGGAACTTGTAGATGAAATAACATTAATTTAAAACAAATCTCAACAATATAATAAGCTCTTTGAAGATTCAGAATGTCAGAAAATATTTGAAGAATTTCTTCTCAGAAGTTGAGAAATCCCTTTCTGCAAAAATAAAGCCATTCCCTGCCATCTGCAAGCATTTCTTTCAAGATACAATCCAAGGAATTCATTATTTCAAGCTTTTACTAATGCATATGAAATCCAACTTCTCATTAACACCTTTGCTGCCAGAAATGTTGAGCAAAATTCCTGGTTTTCAGCTGCCTTAGCAACTGTATAACTCAAAGGCAATTGTGCTAGAGAGCTGTTCAAACACTCAAAAGACTCGACAAGTGTTTGAGTCTGCAATGAAAAAAATATTTGCTTTTGGGTTTAGGATATTTTGTAACGCCATGGTGGGGTAGGTTTTAGGTTATTTTGGCTCAGGTTACTTGGCTCCGAGCCCAAACCACTAAATGGAAGTATTTCGCTCAAGTTGTCATTGGAAACTAAACTAGAATCCAAGTGTTGAGCTTTTCATTGACTTTCTAAGGTTCTGGGTTGAGAAGTTATGGCCTAATAACAACAAAATAATTAAGTAATCACTTAATTACATAATTAGTTGATATTTTATTCACAATAAAATATGAAAAACATCGGTATCAGCCCAAGAAAGTCTTATTGGTCAAGCTTTGGTCGTAACACTCAAGAAAAGATTTCTAGGTTATCACTGGTCACAGTGCATTTATGCATTTCACAGTCACTTGTTCCTATGAACGTGGTGCTGAAAAGCAAAAGGTATGTAGTAGCTTGTCGAATACTCAGCAAACGTCTGCCATGCAGCAAGAAACTGTTTATCCATAGATGCATGGACTTGTAAAATTGATGCTGACAATCAGCTGCACAACCGCATCCGTTGACCACTATCTCTACAGATTGTTAAGAAAATACTTGGGTGTTATCACCACAGAGAACGCTTGAGTAAGGTTGTTCTGATCTTGCATCGTGATTTTAAAATGAATTAAGAGAAAGAAATATAAATCAATCCCATACAATTAGATAATTACTTTGTTTGTTTATTTTAGATCATAACTTTTGAACCAGAAATGCTAGAAAGTCGATCAAGGTCTCAAAAGACGCAGATTCTAGCCTAGTTTCCAATAAAAACTTCAGCGAAATACTTCCGTCTAGCAGTTGGGGCCAGGTCAGGTACCAGCAGCCAAAAATTAAAGATAGACTTATATATCAGCCTGGCCGATATTTGGGTTTAACCGATATATCTGGAAGAGCGAAAACGGCTGATATTATCAGCCTCAGTTAGTGTTGACAAAATGCTAGTATATTTCTCGCGCATGCAGATAAATTGCACAAGAAAGCACAATGAACTAAGTCAAGACAGTTACCTTGCAGCAATGCTAGCAGGTGCATTTTCCTAAACAAGTAGACAAGATGAACCATGGAGCATGCGTGGGCCATCACAGCCAAAACAAAAGCATCCTCATTAATCAGATCAACTAAAGATCATAGCAAAACATTGAAATTCTTCAATTTGAAAAATTTTAGCTCATAAATAATGATTTTTCAAGTTTTTCAAAAAAAGGTAAGGCACAGAATACACTATATTTTTGATAATGAAGCAGAAATCAAGATTGAAAAGTTTTAGAAATACAGGTTATCAGTATCAGCTATCAGTCCATGCATGGCTGATATACTGGTATCGGCATTGGACCCAAAAAAGCCGTATCGGTCAATCTCTACCAAAAATGGCTAAAAACCTACCTTACTTATGACATTGTTGCAACGTCTGCGGTGGCGTTGCATTGAATGTGTGATTCACCACGAACAGGATGTGCACGAAGAAGAACAATATATGTGGCAGGAACAAGCAATAATAGAGTGATCTCATCAGGTGAGCTCTATTGTTGCTTGCTGCCACAGTGCAAAGCTTTGCGCACATGCCACTCGGGCTTTTCCGATCGTAACAACATCACTCACAAAAACACGAAACCCAAAACCAAAAATTTGTTTTTCATTGAAGACTCGAAGATTTGCCAAGTCTTTTGAGGGTTTGTACAGTTCTCTAGCACAATCGGCTGAGGAGCTATGCAGTTGGTAAGTCAACTAAAATATCCCTGATTTTTCCACGATTTCCAAGTATGATATATTCATAGACCAGTAGCCAATGTACTAAGAACTGCAAGTCATGACAGCTGGTAACCGGTCGTCCACAGAGAGCAAGTAATAGGTCGTCTGCAGACAGCTCCACAACATGGCAATGCTCGTAAAATCTGCTGAATCATGACAGCTGATGGCAATTTACGAATATATGCACAATCATCATCTTTGCACATTTGGTTGTGGATCTTAGGGTTATGTTTAAGGTTAGGAAGTGGCTACGGAACCATCCATGGATCTCACTATTTCAAAACTTATTCAACCATACTGCTTCGCATGATGCTGTTCAAATAAAGCGGTCAGTTTGTCATTCAACTAGCGTCGATCTGGTAGCCTAACGGGTAGGTTCCAAAGTGAACGTCTGCCGTGCCAATGGTTTATCGGTTCACCTCTCACCTTGGTGACTTTCGTTTTGGTAGTGGTTGTAAGTTTCAAATCATTAGAGCAGTTTTTCTTTTCTTTTTTCAAAACTTTCAAACTTTAGGTTTAGAGGCTAGATGTAGGGGCTAAGTTTTGGGATTAGATTTAGGGGTTAGATTTAGAGATTAAGTTTGGTGGTTAGGTTTAGGGATTAACTTTAGGGGGTGGGTTTAGGGGTTAGCATTAGGTTAGTGTTAGCATTAGGTCAGCTTTAGGATTAAGGCATCAGTTAGGGTTAAGGTTAGGGTCATGGGCATCAGAAGGAGAACAGAGGGCCAAGGCCTCTCGGATTTTAAAAATTTCACCAAAAAAGGTTGTTTTCTTAGTTTCCAACGGGAAAAAACAAATTTAACCCCTTCCAGCCCCCTACAAAAATATTGGAAAATTTCCCTAGTGCCCCCCTTGGAAAAAAATGATGTCTAGTGTGCCAATGGTTTTCAGTTTGGCGCTCAGCTTGGCGACTTTCGTTTTGGTAGTGGTGGTTGCACAAGTTTTAACTTTTCTCTTCATATTTACACTTTAGGTTTCGGTTTTAGGTTTAGGGACTAGGTATAATGGTTAGGTTTAGGGATTAGGTGTAGGGGTTAGGTTTAGGGGTTAGGTATAGGGTTAAGTATAGGGTTAGGTATAGGGGTTAGATATAGGGGTTACGTTTAGGAGTTACATTCAGGGTTTATGTTTAGAGTTTAAGGTGAAGTTTAGGGCTTAAGTTCAAGGTTTTAAACTTTAGGTTTAGGGGTTATGTGCAGGGTTGACGTTTAGCTTTAAGGTTTTAAACTTTTCCTTTAGGGGTTACCTTTAGGGGTTAAGGTTAGGGTTAGCCTGTATGGTTTACGTTTTAGGCTTACTACGTCTCTACCAAGCCCACTGCTCTCTCGTGCGTTAGCCATTACTGTCACGTTACAGGTGGCGGATTAACAAAGTTTCAACTTTTAAAGTCCACAGGGACAGGCAGACCTGTACCCAGTGCTTAAACATTTACTTCAAATGCGTGCTTCGACAGCCTTGAAAACTCTTTGCCCAATCTATACCAAAATGTGAAAAATTAACAGCTGCAAGCTATGAATTTCAATTTGGAATAAAGCATTGTTTAACACTAAAGATCAATCATCAATTTATCTTTTTGTAATGCTCTTTCACAAGTGTTGCCACCGAGACTGGAAACCCACCATACTGTAGCCAGGGTTGCCAGGTCCAAGTGAACAGAAAATGCCAAACCACTTATAAAAAAAATGCTAAATCGCTTCAAAAAATGCCAAACAAGCTGAAACAGACTGAATGCTGTTGGTTTTGACATTGATCACCAGATGAGTAACTTGGCAAAAACACAGCAGTGCTCGTGAACAAGGCACTAATTATAGCATATGAAGCAACAAACAACTATTGTTGTGTACTTTAGAAAAACAAACAGAATTAAACTAGAAACACTCTTACTCATTTTTCACCCTTTGTTGTCCCAGAAGCTAGAGCAAGAACAAAATATGTTACCATTTACTTTTGCTTGAAAATGCTTAATAAAGAATAGGCTATCTACGAATACCGGAAACAATAAATCACAGTTCA
>JGI24021J15306_10007210_pt1 | contig 13518 bp, 8 predicted proteins | sample Ectturendosymbi1_FD_15306 | JGI IMG/M metagenome (IMG submission 15306) | reverse complement strand
TCGTGCCTAGAAAGTCGGCTTATTTCAGAGCTACAAGGCGCTCCTGGATCACGAGATCACCAGGCATCCCCAAGTTCGCTCTTCGGCTACCAAAACACAACCGCCTTGAATCAACCAAAACCTTTTGGGTTATCAACACAACATTCTTATGTTTTTGCTCGTGTGGCTTTGCCACAGTAGCTCTGCCACAGTAGCTTTGCCACAGTAGCTTTGCCACAGTAGCTCTGCCACAGTAGCTTTGCCACAGTAGCTTTGCCACAGTAGCTTTGCCACAGTAGCTTTGCCATAGTAGCTTTGCCACAGTCAAATTCTCCTTATGCTTTTACTTTTAATTTTTCTATATTCGTTTAAACAACATATTCGCTTATTGTTCTTACTCATATTTGATACATAACAAAACTTTGGTTAATATTCAATTATACTATGATATGTGAACAACTTTTGGATTATTGTTAATTTCTCTTTTTATCCATCCAAGAAGCTTTTTCAATCAGTTCATATTCATCATTTGTCAAGTTGTGCTGAGTTTCAATTGACATATCTGGCACAGTTTCGTTAGCTTCAGGTGGCGTGTACTGTAGTTCCATGTTCTTTACGTCTGCTTTTCTTATGCTTTCCCTTATTTTCTGTTCTGTCAGTTCATTATAGTTGTCTTCATTTGTCCACTCATATGATACAAATTCTTCATCCGTTGATATGATGGTTGGCTTTGTTAATCTTAATTGTCTCCTGGCATAGTAGAATTTTATTTGGTAAGTTTCTTCTTCAACCCTATACCTTATTGTGACTGTTTCATCACCTTTCATTTGGTTTATTATCCAATTCATGAGGTAGGCAAACAGTTCTTTTTCTGATAATTCTTTAAATGATTTTCTTTCATCTTGAATTTCTCGTAACCCAAGTCTTGAGAAAGCCCTTTTTACCGTTGTAAAGTTCTTACGGCACATTTCCAGTAGTTGTATCTCTTCCATGACTGCCTTGTTCTTCTGCGTACAGAACAGTTAGTCTCCTTCATGCCTTGGTCAGATTGCTTTTTGATTACTTCCTGTTTGGTTACTGTGCATTTTGTCTGGGCTTGTCAGCACATTTTTACTTGACTGTTTTGCTCAAATTTAAATCCTTAAGCCGGGTTCTATCTTGTTGTTCACATGCCATAGTATTTTGATGATGTTAGTAACTTATTTACATAGTAATACGCTTAATCACGTTTAATTTACACATCATTAAATTTCAGTCCTTCAAGTTTATCTTATGCATTGATACTAGAAATGTCATGGTTATGTGTCAACTGTTAATCCACGCTTTCATAGTCATTCTCCATTGACACATTCTGGTCTTCATCAGAGTTCGAATTAATCCATTGTAGAAGGGTTATTATCGAATCGACCTCGGTCTCTTGTGATGAGCTTCTTTGATACATGTTGTGGTCAAACTTGACTACAACAAGGAGAAAAAGCCCAAGCATTTTTTGCAGTATTTATTTTGTGGCAAAAGTTGACTGCCTTTTTCTTAAATTCATACCATTGCTTCTGCTTACTCGGAATGCTTGAAAGCCTTGTGCTGCTTTTTTTATGCCAGAGCAACAATATGGGTTTTCACATCACTGCAGCTTTGAGGACGAGTCCATATGTGGCTACACTCGCCAGGTAGTTAACGGAAGTTCCAATTGGCAGAGAGTCAACCTCACTGCTGACACAAATTTGACCAACTTTCCTCTCACGGACGCCACGTACGGAAAAGCAGGAAAAGGTTTGGAGTCAGTGCAGTTTTCAGTGATAAAAATAAGATCTGAATTTCGTTTGCGTGGGAGCAGATAACTTCTGATCAACATTTTGTACGATATGCCTGAACCAGGATTGTTACCAGACTCAATACCTCTGTGAGATAATTTGCCACCAATGAGCGATTATTTGCAGTCACTCTTACACTACTGAACATTTTTCATTTTTGCTAGCTACCGAAATATTTCAAGGGCTGTGCGCCCTATCATTCTGCTTGCCGAAAAAAAGTTCGCTTATTCTATGAACCTCGGTTCACACTTGACTTGCGAAAGTCTGGAAAAAAATGCATTGTTTGAAAAAATTGTGGAAATTTGCGATCCCTCAATAAGTGAAATCTTCACATTTTATAGAAAAAAAACTACAGCTCAAAGAAATATGTCAACCAACTTGAATTTGCATTTGCAAAACGTTATGATGACACCAAGAAAACATTGAAAATTATTAATGTTATTGGTTTTTAAAAAATAAGAAAATGACGTTGCTCTTTTACATTAAACAATTAACTTAAATATTGTGGTAAAAATATATGTTCATTTCTGCAAGTGGGGCACATTTCATCCAAGTTTATTTCAACTCCTTGCTTTCAATGATTTGATAAATTGTTCCTTTTCTAGTTTTTTTCCCAAATACCGACAACAGAAAGCAACATCGGCAACATAAATTCGTCTCTCAATTGTAAAAGTAAATAGGACTCTTATGATATACCTGCAAAATTTTTCTAATTCTCAGTATTTTTTTAGTAAAATTTCACTGTTTTATCGACATGATTTGCTAGTATTTGTAATCAATGAATTCCTTAATTTGTCATTTCTCGCATTGCCTGTGGGGGCCATATCAATTATAAACCCAAGCGTACGGTCTTATATCAGGTGATAATTACACTGTTTTGTCGGCAAACATTACTGTGCATTACATCCTACAACAGATTGCTGGTGCGCTAAGGCGAAACTTTTCCGTAGATTCATCGATGACATAATTTGGATAAACACATCAAAAGCGTATAATGGACGAATCCGACAGGCACTAACTTCAGCATTTGCCCCACAGTGGTTTGGAACTAACGTTTCGCCATTTTCCAGTTGTTACTGTGCTTGTGGCAGTTTGTGTTTTGATTTATTCACTTTAGTCTTAGTCTATTTCAGCGATGTCCAACCCAAATGGCTTACTGAGTCAAAATTTATGTCACTATCTTGACCAGGGCCGCCCGCTGAAGGACATATCAGTGAGGGCCGCACAGGAATGGTTTACTTTGATCTTAGCAAACTAAATTTAGCATAAGCTAATGTGCTGAAACCGTTCGAATCCTAATTGCAATGGTAACAGACGGGAAAAAGTGGCATTGATAACCATTTGCATTAAAAATGTCAAATTAAGATTATGAAAGTAAGTACTGGTTGTCAAACTGTAGGATACTTTAACTGCAGCTGAAACGTAATCTGGGCCGCACGAAACCTTCCACTGGGCCGCGGGTTGGACATAGCTGGTCTAGTTGGGGTTTATTTGCTTTCTCTGCTCTTGCTTTAGGTCTCCACTCTCCAGCAATTCACTCGTAAGCTTTTGGTTGCTGATTTCAGGACTGAGGATGCATACAATTACGTGAAATCGATGTCATATTAAAAATGTGTTGATAGATTCAACTGCGTCGCCTCTGTGGAGAGACCTACTGTATCTGTCAAGTTGTTAGCAATGTGAACTTCCTAGTAAGCTTTTGACTATGTTGGCAATAGCTTCTATACAAGATGAATTAATCTCCAATAAAGATGAAACCTGATAACCCTCACAATCTTTTTAGATTTGAGCAAAACCTTTGACCACGACCTTTTCAAAAGATATTTTCTCAAACTACTTTTATCTTGCCTGAGCGAAAGACTGCAGTGTAAAAAGATTACTCCTAGAAAATCATCAGAGTTAGTTTTAGTGTATTTTTAATTTACGTGAAACAGCGATGCACAAAATTGCTCATCGGTGGCCTCAAAGCAGTGGTGAGGCCCCAAATGTGAGTTTTGGAGAATCAAGCTACTGCTCTGTGTTAGTGTGTTCCACAAGTTTGTGAATGAACTCTGTACGATGCATCCAATTGTTTTTGACTCCCAGGCAGCTACATGCTTTTGGCCAACGCTTTCAACGAAACCCATATTTCTGCTCAGCTTACGACAACACAACTCAAGTCCAGTGTATCCCAACAGTGCTTGCAGTTTCGTTACAAAACAAATCCGAATACAATTTTGAGGTGCTCTGCTTGTGTTGATGATTTGGTAAATTTATCACGAGAATCTTTGCTTGCACATGAGTTCCTCTAAGAGTAACTTCGTGTGTTTCGCAATATATGCTTCGGGTTTGTGGTTTGATGTGACACAGGCACAAATGGGTAGTGCTAACTACGCTGGTTTTTACTTCATAAGCTCTCTGGGTTCAAGTAGTTGTCATGGAAGAAGAAAAAGGTTTTAAACAGAAGTGTATCGGTATGCTATGTTTTGTGTAGACAGTACATTAAAGTCAAATAAAATCTGAAGTTTGAGATTAGCTGCAATGACTGGAGCAAATGCAGTAAAATTTCTTCTGAATTAGTTTTACGGGAAATTTTGCTTGGCAGCAGAAGTGTCGAACCAGTTCCATGGCTCTTCAGCATTACTTTAAAAACTGTAACTTGCGAAGTGAAGAAGTGTTAATTTTGCAAGAGTAGATCTATTGAATTCACGTTCCCGAAACGTCTTCGGTAAAATCATTCACTTTGTTTTTTCTTAATTTAAAGAGCTTTTGTTGCTGATGTGAGTTCCGTGGGTACTGGCACACGCAATGAAGTGTTTTTCTCGTCAGTCAACACACAGCAGTGGGATCTAGCACAGATAACAATCAATGGTACGAGTGTCTTTCAAATTGTCTTTGAGGGAAGTGCAGTGTCGTTTACTTCAGGTGAGTTGCAATAAAAGTTGCTTTTCGAAAATACTGAACACCATCACCACAAAAAAAACTAAAGCACTGCTACTACGCTGATTAATGGTGTTACGCAAACAGTTTCTTTTTAATATCAAACTATAAGCAAATTTTTACCTGCTAGATAAATAGTTCTTATCGTTGACCAAGTGGTTGAATTTTGTTGAAAAAAATGGATCATGTTCTCTAAGAAGGCGGATCGTATTTTAGGTACAATTTATGTTTCCTTTCCTTTAAGACATGGTTTTTCCTGAAAAAAGACATGATTTTTCCTCAAGCTTAATATTGTTCCTACGAGAGTTCTTGCTATTTACTATCTGGTTTTATCGAAGTTACTTTCGGTTAAGTTTTATTTGAGAATAATTTAGTTCAAAGCGGAGCTACAAGCTACAGAATAGTTTTTAAAAAACATCGGAGTTGAAATTTTACCTTAGACAGCCGCCATGCAACACAAAACCTTAAACAAAGTTTTGGTATCATCAATCCACCACCAAAGTTCTTAAGGATTGCAAACAAAATGCTACAGTTTTAGTAATGATGTTATTTTTTATCAGATTAACGTTTGCTGACCTATTCAAGCAATTCCCAGGATTGTCGATCTGACACTTTTGTTTCCTATCACGTTCTATGGCGACATGTGGCTGTCCCATCCCATGGGGTTTCCACGAAACTAGTAAAACAAAGTACATTCCATGGCGTAACTGACGTGGGGCAAGGGCGCGAGCCGCCCTTCCTGGCAAGCTAAAAACTGGGCCCCCTTTAGTTGACACTTTGATATTTATTATTCTTTAATTTGCTGTTTTTGTCTTTTTCGGGGTGTTTTCGTTATTTTTATCTAGTATGGACATCCACGATATCCAGAGATTCACTATCATTTCGTAAAGGTTTTCGGAGTTTTGGCTCGTGGGTCCTCCTACGATGACCAGTGCGCCCCCTTCAGCTAAGCTTTGTCCCCCTGGGTCAAACCTCCAGTTGCGCCACTGAGTACATTGTATCATATGTCGTGGCTGAAGCACCCCAACTCCTAATTAGCGACCTCTTGGTAAGTACCTACACTCTCCCAAATAAGGGGCCACGGCTGTGAGGCTAATGAAATTCCGGTGACCCTTCTTAGTCGTTGCTTACAAAACCTGTTTTCGGGTTCTTAATCACTAAGTTATGGCACTGGATTTCTCCATCTGAATTTTCTCCACATCAATAAGCCATGGCACTGAATTTCTCCTTCTAGTGCAGCTATGTCCAACCCGCGGCTGTCGGGCCGCGTGCGGCCCAGTCGAGGGTTTTGTGCGGCCCAGTGTAGGTTTTCGCTGTAGTGAAAGTATCCTATATACTGACAACCTGTCCTTATTTTGATAATCTTGAATTTGACATTTCTGATGCAGGTTGTCCTCAGTGCCACTTTATCAGGTCTGTTACCATTGCACTTAGGATTCGAACGCTTTCAGTACGTTAGCTTGATCAAAGTAAGTCATTCAATGTGTGGCCCTGGTTAAGTCGGTGACATGATTTTTGGCTCAGTAAGTCATTTGGGTTGGACGTAGCTGGTCTTGTGCTTAGTGTGCTTTGAGCATATTATAATGGCATTCAACTTCAGAAAGATTCTGCTATATTACGTTAGAATTACTTAAGATGCGACCTGAGACAAATTTCAGTCCACTGTCCCATCTTTTGGGAATCCATTCCCATAGGCAAGTCTGGCTAAATAGTTTTAATTAGGTAAATTCCTAAAAGTAGATGGTTTTAATTATGCCGATTCCTTTTAAAAAAGTTTGTCAGTACTCTCAGCGTATTGCGTTACCTTCATTTTTGCACCAGAAAAAAATGACCAGCAATAATTAAGACTATTTGGTTTCAGATAGTATTGATACTTATCAAACACATAAATCGTGGTCATACACAAAAATAACTTCGAAGCATGAGAGTAAAGCAAAACTAAACAATATGATTTGATTTTTTGCTTAAAAGTAACACTTTTAAGACCAGGCCTATATTTTTTACCTTATTGAACTATAGCTATGACAATGCTGGCGCTTGACGACGTGAACGTATTGGACCGGAGATGCGAAACAACGTACTTTTTTATCAACGAATACGCTCAAGTGCTTAATACGACAGCAAAAGGCAACTACCTATGGAGCAACTTTCTTTTCAACGAGGATGGATATGCATTTAAAATAGCTGTTAGTGGAAGTTTGATGCTTTTCTGTGGGTGTAAGCGCTTACTATTTTACGAAAACTTTACAACAGAGCAGCAGGTTTAATTGGACCCAAGGAACGAACTTTCTGGAAGATGCAGAGTGACGTTTGTATTTAGAGCAGGGGTCACCAACCTTTTTGAAATTGCGAGCTACTTCTTGTGTACCGATTAATGCGAAGGGCTACTAGTTTAATACACACTTCTGAAATAAAAATTTTGCTCAGTTTACTTTCAATTATTTTAGTATTGATATTCGTTAGTGTGAAGACATTGACCATGCTACGATAATGTTATTTTTAGAGCAAGCCCACGGGCGACCTACATGGTCCATGCGGGCGACCTGGTGCCCGCGGGCACCACGTTGGTGACCCTGATTTAGAGCATTTAAGTCGAAAAAGATCTCCTTTTCAACTGGTGCCTATGGACTGTGTGGTTGAATGTAAATTACTTTTACTCACCATCAGAGCTGTTTCAATCGCCCTTCTTGCCCTAAATTGAGAGACCCATGCTGTCACAGGGAGCCCGAAATTCAGTCCCGACGCCGTGGGGGCTTTTGTGGGCTTATCCCCCAAACAAAGCTTCAATCCCCCAAATTGAAGTACAAAACATTATAAATCAGTGAAGTTTTTATCAATTTGTATTCTGTTATGTCCTGCAGTTTATAGACAGAGCAGTACTTGCCGCTATTACCCATAATAACATCACCTGATCATTTTGGATACGTTTGTGAGGTAATAAACGTATTTGGGGTTTGAGCGTGAAGTGTCAGCATTCATTGTATGGAGTGTTGAACGTGGAGTTACCCTATGCCTAGTTGTATACATCCAGAAGTCAGACTTCCACTTGATCAACATATTTTGTGTAGAGAATATTGTGAAAAAATGTATCATGGCTAGTCCAGGTGATTTTCTTGTATTTTGTACTGCATAGAAGCAAGTCGCCTTTGGTGCTTACGTCATAAGTTACACATTTGTGCAGCCTGCTGTTCAGACAGCAAGATGGAGTTAATAGTGTAGTTAAAAGAATTAATTTAGCAATGACCGCTGCCGAAGGAACAAAGGTTTATTCATGCGTATTTTGGCCAGTTAAACGAACGGTGCCCATGCAAAATTCACTAAAGTTCATAATAAAGCTTATCAATTTGATCTAATGAAAGAAAACGTTATCACGGTACACTGCTTTGACCAGCCTCAGGTTTGTTACTTCGGTAACAGTGTTTTCATAACTGAACGATAGGCTCGATTCTGATTTCCTGCACATTTTTGTTAACATTTACATTTCATTACAGCGTCTCTAAATAATCGTCGTTAATGAATGACAATAATGAAGAACCAATTCCTTTTGTTAAGCTCGTTCAATAATTTTTTTTGCAAACTACCAGCCTGTCATGGGTATTTGCTGGAAAATATTTGATAATTTTATGATTAATTCGCACAGTTTGCAAATGCTGTGTTGTGAATTAAATATATATTTTCAGAATGTCTTTCTTTTATCAGAACTGCGAAAGAGAAATGATAACAACTAAATCATGACGAACAATAACACTAATAAAGCAACGCTTTAGAAATATTTTTTTAGAAATCACCATTAGCGGGGCCCCTGTAAGCAATTGGGGGGAAGAGTTGGGCTGCTACGGCAATGCTCACCATTCTCAAGTTTAACTTCGTGGGGCTTTGTATTTTACCGGAAATTGAACATAGCTATGTCCTGAAATATCACAATTTTCGTTGTTTTACTCCGCCTTACTTTTACCTTGGATTTGTCAATATAAAATTAACGTGCCAAACAAGCAGAAAGCTTTGCAATTTCGCAATTTCCTTTGAAAACATCTCTTTACCCACCACACACCTGTGGATAAGCTTTTTAGTTCATGTTTGCTGTACTGAAATGCACCTTTCAATATTTAGTCTGTCACCACCGCCTTGTGATTTCTGAATCCTTCTCGATGAGATGTACATGCTGAAAAATGCATGTTTTTTTTTTAAATGAACAGAAACAGAAACTGATGTCGCTTCAACAGTGGAAAAGCATTAAAAAAAATTTTTTTAAACTGTGAAAAACAGAAACTGATGTCGCTTCAACAGTGGAAAAGCATTAAAAAATTTTTTTTTAAATTGTGAGTGTCAGGTCTGAATGTTAGGTGACGAAAAAATGACTTTCCTTGTCATGAATTTACCAACGTCAAGTGCGGCAGCGCCGTGGTAAGCATGTCACACTTGTTCGTGCTTGGTGTTATTTAAAAGGTTTTATTAAGAAACTAATGGACATTTTTTAGGGAATAACTTCCTCCCAAACACATGACTAGATTTGCATCTCATGAAGTTGCAAGTGAAAAGTTAACAAAATTAAAAAGCAAAAGTTCAGCGAAGATGTCAGAGAATGAATCGGTAAACTTTTGTTTCAAAATTGAGCAGTGTTCAAGCAAATCCAGGCGCAATGGAGTATCCTTTTTCCAACCACTGAAGAAAAAATTGGGTCAGAATTTACCATCGAAAAACGTTGGGAATAGCCATAAACTATTTAAAGAAATTTTAATTTACTGCTAAGTTTTACTTTCTTTTTTACAGGTTTTTCCAAGAGGGTCATCAAGCGCTAGTGACGGCTACATGTCAATGTTTATTTGTCTTGCTCGTGGACCCCATGATGCCGCATTGGACTGGCCCTTCGTGAACAGGACCATTAAGTTATCTGTTGTTGACCAGCAAGCAAATGCATTGCATAAAATGAATGAATATCGCTATTTCATGACAACCAACACAAACTATTGGGAACGTCCAGTCTCGGTATGGAAATATCGTAAGATTTCCAACGCACAATTTTAAACTCTACTCGTACAGCGTTTTTTCTGGTGATTAGCTGCACCTACAGATCCGGTGTTACCAGATATGTGAATACAAGATCCAGCCAATGTCATCAAGAATACATATTCTATCAGTTACATATTCTATCGCTTTTCTCCAATATGTTTGGAATGAGACAGTGGAAAACATGAAAGTATTGGAAACCTTTTAACTGAAACAGCAAACATAACGGATGTGATTGAAACCATCCTGGATGTTCCGATAACAGCGCTTTGCATCATCAGCAACAACTGACGTGTACAGAAAAGCTATCAGCTTTTGCTGACGATAAAAAATATGGTGCGGGCTTGCGGCGTGATTTCATTCGATCCTGTATCTTTTTGCTTTGATATGTCCAAAAAGAAACAGCTATTTGAAATAAAGAAAACGTTTTTGGATTTGAAGTGATGCCTGACAAACATAAAAAGTGATGCCTGCCATGACAAACCAATGCTTTTGTGAAAAGGGTTTCTTTGCCAATTAAAATACCAATGGCAGAAGGCGAAATACTGCATGGCTCATAAAGCAGTCACCAAAGTTACTGTTTTCTAAAACTGAATGGCAACTGCAGCTCTGTGGAAAAGTGATTCAAAATCCTACGGATTTTTATAAATCCGCCGCTTTACGTTTTGCAGAGTCTTAACTCTTGTTATGGATACGTGGATTTTATTTCGATTGATGACTTGGTTTACACGAGAGAATACTTGAAGCATGATTCTCTCATGGTATCACTGGACATTAAAGGTATATCACTGTTTTTCGTTGTACTGTATTTTCCTAGTGGATGTGGTTAAATCAACTCGGTGCTTAGGTTTCTATTTTCGCAATACTCTTTAAGAGGTGTCTTATTTTCAAGTTTAATGCAACTGAATAAAATTTCCAATCAATACGTCGCTTTCTGAAGGTTGAACGTAGCTCACGTGCCAACGAAACATATACTCGCTGTATACAAAGACTTATGAGAAAAATATTAACTCGTTGGAGATGCAGTGCTGTAGTCAATACACTCGCTTATCCAACCATCGCATACTTATTGCAATAAGAGAAAAATATAACAAATAGAAAAATATATGAGGAGAATCTATTTGGACATCGTTCAAACAGCTGCAGTCAATGATCCAGATAGTCGATGTTCGTCTTTAATTCCTTTCTAGTCGGGCTAGCTGAAAAAATCTACTGCTAAAAAAGCTCATAGAAGTTCTCTTGATTAAAAAGTTGCTGAGGTTGGAGAATTTTTCATTTAACAACTCCCACTGGCTGCAAGCATAAGCCAAAATTTCAAGATGTCTGCGACATGATATGGCTTGAAAATAAATTGCCAATCTTCATCAACAGGTTTAAATTTGCCAATAGGCACATAAGGAAGAGATAGCTCACATATTTTTCCCTTGTTAGAATTAACTATGCGATTGTTGGATAAGCGAGTGTATTGAATACAGCATTGCATATCCAATGAGTTAATATTTTTCTCATTGATTTTTGTATGTGCAGCGAGTATATGTTTCCTTAGCATGTGAGCTATATTCAGCAACCTTTACAGAGCGGTGTATTGATTGAAAATTTTCTTTAATTGAATCAAACTTGAAATATAAAACTTTGCACAGAGTTAATGTTCCAACAATTCTTCCGGCTTTTATTGTTTCTATTGTTGTTTTTTCAAACATGTGCCTTGTCTAGTGATCAATAGATGTAAGCAAATTCCCATATCGGCTTGTAATTAGTGGCGTAACTGAAGAAGAACAGGGGGCAAGTCGCCCCCTTGGCAAGCTATTTGTAAAAACTGGGCCCCTTTAATTAACATTTTGAAATTCAGTAATATTTTGTTTTTTTCAGTACGTTGTTGTCTTTTTGCGTATTTCGCAAGGTTTTTGTTTTTTTTAGCTAGTATAGACATCCACGACACCCATATTCACTATCATTTCTTTTTTTGTTCTGAGTCTTAGCTAGTGGCCCCCATACGACGGCCAGTGGGCCCCATCAACTAAGTTCTGCCTCCCTGGCTCAAAATTCTGGTTACGCCACTGCTTGTATTATACGTTGAAACATCAAGATCTGCATAACCTCTGCGCGAATTACGGGTCAAACGTTCTTGCCTTCATATTTATAGACATGCGAGAGTGGGCACAACAACTCATCGCCACTGGCAGTTACACCAGGCCACCGTCAAGTTTTAAATCAAGCTGCAGACAATCAGCAACGCCTTCCGCCTCATCCTCGCTTGCAGCAACGACGGTGGACGCTCCGCAGCTTACGGTTTCTGAAAATGAAACAAGCACAGAAAACGCGCTTGCCACCAACGAAACAAACACTGTTGTTTCATCACAGTCCCAAGGCGCCAATCAACCTAGCTCAACCGCAGGGCCAGCTACACTACCGCGAGTAGAGCCGACAGCGGTGTTGTTTGCAACGGGAATGAACCTGTTTGTCGAAACGCCGTCGATTTCGGGTACAAAGGCTGGAAATGCAGCGTTGATTCCTCCCACTGAAGTGCACGCAGGGGTTGTTGCAAAACCCACTGCAGCGGTCAAATCGTCGTCAGGTCTGTTTCTCCTGAAGAAAAGACTTTCTCTCGTGTGCTTCGTGGTTGCAATTGCTTGCAATTGACGTAGATCTTGCGAATACACGCTTGATTTGCCATGACTGGATGCAGTTGGTTGGTTCGCAGCTTGTCCGTTTCTGCTGTCAAACTCTCAGTATGTTTCCTCCAATGAACCCCAACAATTCGTGCCCTGCTTCTGTTATTTTCTTACATCATGAAATTGCGAGCACATATTTAAAAGAGCTAATGGCGACTTTTGCTGGTTTGTCACTAAAACAAATAACTGCGTATTCGAAATTTTTTCAAGAAAAATTCCAGCTGATTGTTTATCGAACGTCGAAAAATGCTGTTAAATTGGTCCAGTGCGTTATTCTGCAAGCCATAAGCCTTTGGATGTAGCAAAAATAAAAGTTCAAGCTACTCTCGCGGAAAATTCCGAGCCTGCTCACAAAAGCGGTTTTCGATCCAGGCCTGTATTCTTTCCACGTAAAACGTCTTAGTACGCCAATAAAACTCATTTTTGAAGCAGCATTTAACGTTTGCCGCATATTCGATCATTTTATTGGAATTTTTGTATGAATTCATAAATAAAAGCAGGTGGAGGTTTTGGCCAGATATCAATTTATCAAATTCTGTCTCCTAACCACGCCCAATATTTACAGTATATAAGGTTGGTAATCACAAAAGGTCTAGGTTTACTGTAGGATTTCCAGAAATCATCCGACTGAGCTCTGCTTTCTTTTTTTTGCGATGATTCAAACTTGCACATATCTGTATTCAAGTAATTACTCTCCACATATGAAACAAGCAAGAAACCTATCGCAAATTTTTAATAGGAAATCGATTTCACGTAACACTACGTATCGTCAGTCCTTAAATCCTATTCAAATAGAAAAGGGTGGTGATCAATCGTGTTTCGTGGTCAAAAAAATCTTTTTAGCAAAATATTTACCTGACCATCGCTTCGAAATTTTGCTTTTAAACCGAAGTTTTAGCTAAATTTAAACTTCATTTTGAAGTTTTCCCCAAACTCGCTGAAGAGACGATTTACGAAGCAGTGTTGTCAAATTCAGCGTGTAGGAGACAGGATTTCAAAAATTGACTCTGATGAAAAGTGAAAATCAAATTAAGACCCTTTAACGACCACCGGAGCCAATTATTTGGCTCGAGGTTTTTTTGTTATAACTCGCCAGCTGCAGCAGCTAGAGAGGTGTTCAAACCCTCTAC
>JGI24021J15306_10007209_pt1 | contig 13518 bp, 9 predicted proteins | sample Ectturendosymbi1_FD_15306 | JGI IMG/M metagenome (IMG submission 15306) | reverse complement strand
GTTCTGTTAATAAATTTCTGAATTTTTGTGTTGCCCACCTCCCTTGCTGTTTTCTAAAAATAACCATTAAAATTTCTCACAGCCATTTTGTTCACGTTGCAGTTGTGTCAATTCTGGTTTTCCAGACTTTTGATCGAATGATATTTGGCGCATTGACTTTTCCTGGAACAAGGTGGTACGTGATAACAGTATGGGACACACAAATGGTACACGATCAGAAAAAGTTTGAGAACCACTGCCCTAGGAGAAACCTTTTCGTAAGTTTTTACACCTTCATCAAATCCATGAATCTTGATTTGAAATTCCAAACCATAACGCTCGAGGACATTTTTAAAACCAATGTTCATGCTAGAAAAATATGTTTTTTATAAACCAACACCCTTTTCAGAACCTACTTTGACCCAGATTTGGCCTATATAATCACGGGAGGTCTTGGAGGGCTGGGATTGGAGACATGCAATTGGATGGTACGAAGGGGTGCCAGGAAATTAACCATAACAAGCAGAAGAGGTAAATCTGGTGAAATTATGCTTACAAGCTTATGTTTATTGATCTTGTTGCTTATTTTGCCATCTTGAATTTTAGAAAAAAGTTTTTACTTTTATCCAGGTGCGGCATTTTTCTAGATCTTCAAATGCCTGTTCAGGCTTACAAAACCAGTTTGCAAACAACGAAAGTAAAGCATAAAGCTTCACCGAAATTTGAAAATGAGTAATTGTCGGATATGATTTTGAATCTTTTTATTACTTACACTTTAACTACTTTCAAACACCAGTCTTGTTTAAAAATAAACATATGTCATTTGCTCAATGTGAAGCATTATTTGAATGGAAGAGTGAATGTCCAAAGGAAATCAGCAATCTTGATTTTCAAGCAAAATTTCTAATGTATCAGCTAAACTTTGCCGATTTTTGTCTATATCAGGGGTTCTTAAACTGATGTCCGTGATGTCCTCAGGGGTCCATGAATTGTTTTAGAGTGTCCACAAACCAAAATCCAATCAGAAAACCCGCTAGATTTTTTCCGCCATTGGGCCATTATTCACCATAATCACACCAGAACTGCAGTCTGACATGTTTATGTTGCAAGTCAACTGACCTTATTTATTTGATTTTGGTGACGACACTTGGCCGAGGACCGAAGCCTTAAATTTGCTTTTTACTGCGTTGGTTTAGGTGCTCACGCTAAGAATCGGCCAAATCTAATTTCTCAATAATCGTATAAACGCTGACAAAACGAAGGAGTATGCATCGGTTTTGGGTGCAGTGAAAGGAGTCCGCAGTGACAAGAAGTTGGAGAAACACTGGTTTAAATGCTGTTTGTTACGAATACGAGCTGTGTATATTAATTGCATTCAGTTTGTAATGCTGTTGTTTCCTAGCATTCTCCATTGTTTCATACTTGTTCAAAGTTTATGACATTTTCTCAAATTGCCTTTGAGTTTTTAGAAGTAGCAAGTTCACATCTTTTTCAATAAATTTTAAGCGATACTTGTTTGTTCCAGGTGTGACTACGGGATACCAGCAGCAATATATCAATTACTGGAATTGTCAGGGAGTGCAAGTTACCATCAGTAAATTAGATGTAACTGTCGAAGAGGATGTTCTGTCATTGCTTCATGACAATGTTGGTGGAATATTTCACCTGGCAGTTGTGCTTAAAGATGGTTTGTTTGCAAAACTGGAAAAGGCAGACTTCGAAGCGGTGTGTGAAACCAAATATGGTGCTTTGTCTCATCTTGACAAGTGAGTAGAATCCAGTACAATGATCAAGACAGTCTAGGTTAACCTATAAAACGGAAGGGAAATTGCCTTTAATCAGTGTGACGAAAGAGTCCTTGATTAAGTTTCAGAACCATGCTTTGACATATTTTGTGGACACTTATTATTTCCAATGCCAAAACATTTTGTCTCTAAATCAATACAGAAGAATGAACTAAACATTAAATAAACGTTGGCACTTTGGTGAAATATAACTGCATAGTATACTTTGCATGAAATGAAATAATAAATTGTGTGCAACACTCTTTGGTCCAAGAATAGGGCAGTTGATTCTTATAACACTTTAAGAGAAGAAATCATAAATAAAAACGTGTCAACTAACACATATATCTGATATTGAAACCAGCTTTAGTAACTATACTTCACATAGCTTTGACTATTTCAGCAATGCGCTTGTAAAAGCGTTCAGTATTTAACTTATCTAAGCGCCACCATCTTTTCTATAATTTTAAGTCTTTTTCTTGAAACGAACCTTCACCTTCGGCTTGCTTTAAAAAACAAGAACAAACTGATGGTGTTCACAATTACGAGATGCTTTCAAAACTTTTATTGAAAAGAAAATTTTTTCTCATCCAATTTTCCTACAATGGAATACTCTACATGCTTTTCATCTTTCGATCAGTGATGGCGTGACTCGAGTCAATGACTCCTCTCGACTCATTTCTTTGTGTGCAAACTATCTGCGATTTTACCGAATGACTCGAGACAGGAGTCAGAGTCATTTTTATAAAATCTGCAAACATCTTTTTGACAATAGCAGATAGTTTACACACAAGGAAATGAGCTTTTTTCGCTTCAATATTTAATATTGGCTCAAATTTTCTGTTGTGGCCATAGGCGTAAGGGAAGGCATTTTACTTGGGGAGGGAATTTGCCCTGAAAATAACAATTTGCCCTGAAAATCAACAAGTTTCTTTGTTTCAGGGCATCGGAACCGAACGAAATGTAACTTTATAGGCGAATTGACGTTATAGATAGACGAAGCCGTTATAAACGAATTCAACTGTATGGAACAGATTTACAAGAGGTTTCAGGCGCCATTCGGATTAAACCAGTTTTTTAAGGTGTTTTAGGCCGAATGGGGCCATTCTAGCCGAATGGGGCCTGAAACCTCTTGTAAATCTGTTCTATACAGTTGAATTCGTTTATAACGGCTTCGTCTATCTATAACGTCAATTCGCCTATAAGGTTACATTTCGTTCGGTTCCGATGCCCTGAAACAAACTTTTGTAGTTCAATCAGGTTTTTTTAGGGAAAGTGTTAGGTACCAGGTATGGACCTGCGAGAACCGATTTTCTCTAATTCTAGGGAGCCGTTGATAATTCTCGCTGATTCTAGGAGCCCGATTTTCAATTTTAGGGACCCGGATCGGGTTCCTTAAACACCTTAAAAAACTGGTTTTATCCGAATGGGGCCTGAAACCTATTGTAAATCTGTTCTGTGCAGTTGAATTCGTTTACAACGGCTTTGTCTATCTATAACGTCAATTCGCCTATAAGGTTACATTTCGTTCGGTTCTGATGGCATCTTTAACATGCATTTCAATTCGCTTATAATATCAATTCGGCAATACCGTTCTTTATGCAATCCCCTGAAGGTGCCGTTATAGGCAAATTCGGTAATTACCTTGCTTGTGGGGGTGAAGGTGCCGTTATAGGCAAATTCGGTAATTACCTTGCTTGTGGGGGTGAAGTTCCTCGCGTATTGTGTACACCCAGACAAGAAACTTCACGGTAATTTCCTCCTACTGATGCAAATATGTGCGCTACTTCGATGGGCAACGCAATGTTCAAAATCGACGGTTCCGGATCGAAGGGTCTGACTCCCTACACCTGCCTGTGTTATCTTGGTGTTATCGTTGCTGTGCCCTGCCCAGCGCAAACTCGAAACCGAACTCCGAATTCTTATATCAAGCTGTTGACCTACCGACATCCGACTGTTCGATTTTTACAGAAAACGAGGGCTTGGTCCAGAACAAAGACATTATAACCAGTCACGACTTTGGTCCAGATTACACACTTCGCTATCCCAAATTACACGGATCACCCCCAAGTGAATATACACTGAATAGGCTGTATTGAAAATTTTTTCACCGTTCAGGATTTTTGAGCAACTTGCGCTTGCCCTGAAAAACATGCCCTGAATTTTTTCACCGAATTGTATATATTTTTTACCATTCAGGATTTTTGAGCAACTTTGCGCATGCCCTGAAAAACAGAGTTTGCCCTGAATTCATTGTATTGAATATATTTTCTTTATCATTCAGGATTTTTGAGCAACTTGCGCTTGCCCTGAAAAACAGAGTTGCCCTGAAATTTTTCATTATGCTGAAATATTTTTATCATTCAGGATTCTTGATCAATGTGCGTTTGCCCTGAAAATTTAAGCCAGGGAACTGCCGTTCCCCCGCCTCGTACGCCCATGGTTGTGACTGTGTCTCCTAGTGGTGTTATGCTAGGTTTACGGGATCAGGAGTGCCATTTGCAGAGATGAGCATTGCACTGGGCTTGGATTGGACTGGATCTGGACTATGCTGAATTTTGTTGAATTTAGATTGGATCCGGACTGTAAATTTCTTCATAAATTTAGGATCAGGACAGGATTTGACTGAGTTAATGGGAAACAATTACACAATAGTTGTTATATAAAACGCTGTATTTTGTTAATTTTTTGGACTTTATTTGGACTTCCATTTTTAATTTTTTAAACTTATTCGACTATGGTTGGACTTCGGATGAGTTTTGAAAATTCAGGAATGGATCTGGATTGCAAAATATGACAGTCCGCTCATCTCTGGCCACCTGACACTGAAGCAAAGCCGAGACTTTGCTTTTTCTAAGGGCGAGCAACGCATCATATATTATTGCACATTATCGTGGTTTGGTGTAGAATTAACGTATCGTGATCGTGGCGGTCGACCACACGTTCACATTAGGTCTTTATTGGGCAAAGTGAAGAACAAGGAGGTAGGGCTATATTGGCTGCAGCAAAGTATAGGCTAGACCAGTAGAACTGACTGAGAGTGAAGGAGAGAAGTGAAAAAAACAGCTAACTAAAACGTTTTCACACACGTTTCAACAAGTTCATTTACCAGCTGACTCTAGTCTACAGTTTGGGATGTGATTCGATATTCTTTTCTTTATTGATCATTTCGGATGTAGTGCCGTTATTTAAAAAACAGCATACATGTTTTGGGCAACAGTAACTTAAAGCGTTGGAGACACCTTAATTGCATGTTTCTTAATCAGATGGCATCAATGATATGCAGTAGTGATGCGTCGAATGCTATTTTGAAGTGACCTTCGACAGTTCTTAGAAAATCTCTTAGAATGAAAAGTGCCAAATCAAAGAGTAGCAGCTGGTTTTAATGGTAGTTATACCATTCACCACATGCGATAGTGGTTTCAAGGTGTCTCCAACGCTTTAAGTTGTTCCCAAAACATGTAGCCTATGCTGTTTTTTAAATAATGGCACTGAATGCGAAATGATCAGTGTAGAAAAAATACCCAATCATATCCCAGTAGAGTTAACTGGTAAATGAACTTGTTCTAGGATTCAGAAAAGCTGATATAAATGAAATAGTAATTAACGTAATCATTTACTGTAAACCTAAATATAATTTTTGTTATTGCGCATCTGATCCTATTTCGTACATTTTGCTGTTTAGGCAGTGAAAATGTAAATAATGATGCTCTGTCTACTCCAAATACCGTAGTTAATTTTGCTTTTTGACTTGATTAGATTTTCAGTAGAAATGCGGTTCACATATATTTTTATTTCCACTTAAATTTTTGGTAAGAATCTCATCAAGATGGTAATAGTTTATGGTAGTGATTCCAAAAGTGTTTAGAGAAAATTGTAAGGTTTTGTTTTGACCACGTTTCATTGTTCAGTTTTGGCTATAAAAGGCAACTACTAACTTTTTGAGGAACCTTTGCTGAAATCAAACTAAAACCACCCATTGGCTTCAATAATTTCGGGATTAAACATAACGTGTCGGAATCGAGAAGTAGCAAAAAATTTCAAGTTATATTCCAGTTTCTGTATGAATACGACTGTTACCTGATGAGCTCCGATAAGCGCTAGAGTTAGGCAACACTCCACTATGAAAACGTTAGGTCTTATGCACATGGGCAAGACCTTCTAATGATAATGGTGGAGAATTGTGCTGCAGAAGGTCTCTTGCGACCAGTCAAGTATCAGTTAAAGTTTACCTAAGAAACTCATGTAAAGATATCTAGCTTATTTTTTTCTTAATAAATTGGTAGTTAACCCAAGAAGCAAGAATTGTGCCTGTGGTTTGCAATTTTTACTTAAACCCAAACGTTCACATCAGAACACCTTTAAAGCTCTGTCAGAGCGTCTCAAGGCTCTAAAATATCTAAAATTTTTAAGAGAGGATCATAAAATGCACATCTCATGGTTACGTCTAGTTTCACAGAAAAACGGTTATCAACACTGCAGTGTAAATTTTTGAAATTTTTAATTAGTTGAAGTAAAAAAGATAAATTCGTTTGATGGTGCAGTTTTATAAATGCCTACATTCGACAAGTTTCCTTCATATAATCATAACAAAATTCAAGTTGAATGTAATCCTATCACACACACTGAAATTTTTTTGTCCACACTTCACTATTTTTCAGACATTCCAGAAACTTATGTCCAAAGCTACGTTGGTTCGTGGCTTTCACGAGTTCTTCTGCCTTCAATCAATCAAAAGGTCAGTCTTCCTATTACTATGCGAACTCTGTGCTGGAATCCATTATTGAAAAGCGAAAATTGGATGGTCTACCAGCTTTTGCAATAGGATGGGGTTTGGTCGCTGATGTTGGTCTCGCATTCAGAACTTTCAAAAACGCTCCAGCAGCAGGAGGACTGCCGCAGTCAGTTGATTCCTACTTAAAGGTAATTTGCTAGGCATGGTTTTTGTTTGCTTATTGCGCAGACATCCACAAACGTTTTCATACGCTCCGTTTTTGTTAGGACTTTGTGAATAGGTTTTCTCCAAGTATGTGTCCCATATCCACTTGTCGTCCCCGGCAAATGCCAAACAGGTTTTATTTATTGTAACGAGTCCATCAAACTGGCTGCGCATTAATCCATCTCGTTATCAGGTTTCGAATCTTGAACTAAACTTTAAAGTTGTATTTGTTTCGTCTTTTACAAGCAGGAAATTTAACAGCTTTCGATACGTTGCAATTTACCAAATGGCCTGAATCGTTTTTTCAGACATTGGACATGTTTCTGTCTTACGCAAGAAACGGTGAGATTCTCTTCAGCTACATTGTTGATGAAAACGCAAAATCTACTCAAAGTGTGGATCGGATGTCCAGCAAATCTATAGCCAACACTATTGCCAGAATTCTCGGGATTCAGGTGAGAAAAAAATGAATAAAATAAAAACAATATGTATAAAAAATGACGTCCCACGAATTATATTCTTTGGATTTGAAGTAAATAAAGCCAATATCTAAATGTGATTGTTGTGGCAATTGAATTTCTGCCCATGAAACGATAAAGTCCTGCTTGAAAACAAACGACATAGCGATTGATAACCTGATGTGCAACAACTTTAAATCTATTCTTCAAAAACTACCTTCAAATCGCGCAGCTGGCAAATATGGCATTTTTGCTGAACCCATTTTTATGCTGATTCAAGTGTGTGTGATTACCTCAATAGTCTATTTAAGTGTCTATTTAATGCATGGAAAAATTGCACTGGATTGCATGCAAACTCTCATTGTACTTATCTGTAAAAACAAGAATGGGGACATAAGTGATCCTGGGGAATATAGACCTGTTTCTCTTGACCCTGCCTTCTCCAAATTGTGTGGACATTACATTTTGCCCTGCATTTCACCATTTGTGGCCACCACAGACAACCAATATCGTTTCAAACCGCAGCATGGCACTGTTATGTGCATACTTGTACTCAAACAGACTGTATCGTATTATGTAAGCTAAACCAGGATATCCCAGTATTTGCAGCTTTCTTCGATGGTTCTAAGGCGTTTGACAGAAATAACCACAACCTGCTGTTAGCTTAACTAGTTAAATTCAATGTGACCACGGGTATAGTAAGACTGCTGATGAGTTGGTATAGACAACAAACCATACAAGTAAAGTAGGGCGCAAACTTTTCATCACCGTTTACTGGAACCGACGAGGTAAGGCAAGGGGGGGTTATGAGCCCATATTTTTTCGCTGTTTACCTTGACGAACCAGCTAGGCTTAGCAAGAGGGGTTGCACTGTAGGAAACAGGCAGTGATTTGCCTGAGCCATATTTGTCCAATCACAGTCACATGCCTTTCGAGTTAGGGTCATCTAAAATATTTTCGAGTCGAGTCACAAGAACTGTCGAGTCACTTCAAATCATTGGTTTGCAAGTTTGGGTCAATGTCGAGTCAAATGAAATTTTCACATATTTCCTGTCTTTTTTGCTATGAAATGGCACCCAACAAGTTATAAAAACGGTGCCGAGCTAGCTCAAAAATGCTGCCCAATGTTGTCTTAGTAATTTTTATTCCAGGTTATTGTATCTAAGTTTTTTGTGAAAACAATTTCCATTTTACTTCTCTCGTTCACCCTCAGTCATTTCCACAAGTCTAGCCCAACCTCGGTGCAAGCAATACACTTCCTTGTCTTTCGCGTGCCCAAAAAATGACCCGATATGAACATGGAGTTGGATTTGAATTTAAAACTTGCCGCATTCTGGTAATTTGATGGATACGGATTTTATAATTTTTGCCTAACCAGATTTGGATTGTAATTGATAATATTTTTTTGAACTTCTTCGCAACCTTCGCTTCAGTTTGGGACTGCAGGTTATTGTATTGGACAGTTTGATTCAGTGGAGTTTCTCAAATCCAATGCGATTGTGTGTTGTGTTCGTTTAAATGTTGAGCCTTGTCTATGACCAGCGAATCAAGTCTTCTCTATTATCATGTCATCAAAGTTACAGAATTGGTTTGACTTTCACTGATCTAGTCCCTTTTTTTGACTCAGTTGTTATACATACAATACTACGTATACTCCGTAACATTTAGCACAGTTCATCGTTATTTATATGTGTAGCCCAGTTCTAATGAGTCGTAGCCTATGTGTTCTTGTGTTGTATACCTGTTAGTCTTCTGGTTTGGTATCTTAAAGCAGTGACTTAACTAGTTAAACGCAATGTGTTCATGGGCTGATGAGTTGGTATAGAAAACAAGCCATGCAAGTGAACTAAGGCACAAACTTTTTATCACCCTTTACTGGAACCAACGAGGTAAGGCAAGGTGGTATTCTGAGTCCATATTTTTTCTCTGTTTGCCTTGACGAACACTCAATCCAGCTAGGCTTAGCAAGAGGGGTTGCACTGTAGAAAATATGCAGTGATGTGCCCGAGTCATATTTGTCGAATCACAGTCACAAGCCCTTCGAGTTAGAGTCAAGAGTCATACGCTCTTCTGCTAACAGTGGCTATTTTGAAGTCTCTGCCTCTACAGTGTCAATTGTTATGAGGCAAAGGTTAACATGATCTAATTTCCAAACTATTTCTTTGTTTTTGAATGTTGGAGTTAAATTACATATGGGCTTAGCCTAATAACAGTAACAGGAATTTGGAAACAAATACAGACAGGCTAGCAGAAACCGAGTTTCAGGGCAACGGGGGGGACATGTCCCCCACAACTTGTTGGACAAGACCGGACACGATATCTTTTGCCCTCCCATCTTTTGTGATAAAAAATAATGCAGTTGTACAAATTTCGTGGTTACATTGCTGTTGAAGACCCCAGCATAAAGCCGGGGAATAAATAAGAAAAATGGACATTGTCATTGGATTACCTATAGACACAGTGTTCAGATTTTCTACGTAAACTGAAATATCATGATTGCTGATAATTGTGTTCCTTAATTTGAATTTACCGAATCAGTGTGTACATATACGTGGCTTAATCATTTGACTGATTTGTGTCATCTTCTTGTGACTAGAATGCCTGCGCTGGTCTGTAGCTGCAATATACAGAACACGGTGGCCACTGCTTGTAGTTTACCAAAAGATCTTGTGTTTTTTTGTTTGATCTATGTCGTTCAGTGGGTCTACTGGGAATCTTGTGGTTTTTAGTAGCAGTACATTTTCTTTCGGACATGACCAATTTTTCAATTGATTATCACAATTTTTCAGCATAATTATGTTTATTTAAGCCCAAATGTCAGCATTAATGTGTTTTCATATTGAATACAGTGCTAGATATAGCATCATTGTACAGTAGCAGTTGCTATACCACGACAATCAGCAGTGTCAATGTTTTCTCAAGTTTACTCACAGTACTAGTTTTGGTATCGTGTTACAGTATTATTCACACTATCACTCTTGCTATTTAATCTATGTTTCATGCTTATGACAGTACCAGATGTAGTATTACTGTAAAGAGCCATTGCCGGAAACACCAGTCCAAGTATTGTCCCTGTTTATCATATTTATTACAGCAGCAGTTATAGTGTACTTTTACCGGTCTCAATTTGCCGATTTTGCAAAAATGTTCTACTACAGTTGAGTGAACATGGTTACGTCATCGAAACGCAAACAATAATCTTACGTGCATATCAGACAAAGTTTGTCCCCCTCAAAGTTTTCTGGCAAACTCGGTCCCAGCACACTAGTATGAAGCGCACAATAGTGCCAACCGGATTATGCAGTACATATCCAGAAATGTCAGCGTTCGTCCACACCCAATTATGCATCAAGTGGAACCTGTGGTGCCTTGTTTAGAAACTGTCCGTATAGATTCGTACGCCAATGCGAGCTTCATCAAATTCTTTTATTCAATAACTTCAAAGGTCTGATTCTTTTACGAATCTTCATTTTTCCTCCATTATTTAATGCTCTTGCATGACGGTGACCAATTGCAGTAGTTGCTAGTGCGTTGTCTTGCTGTCTGTTTTCTCCAGCATATTTATGCGTGGCAATCTAAACCTTCTGTGTGCTTGGTGGTACCTCGTGATTTATGTTTTATCTAAATATGTCTTGCAAAAACATTTGAAGCCTTGATAGAAGCAATTTACATTATTTTTCTTGTGAGCATCCCCATCCCACGATTTTACGCATTAATTAATCCACTAATGAATCCCTATTTCCTAGGGAAATGGCTAATTAATTACCGAATTTTTGGCCGTAACTTTCGAACCACAAACACAAGAAGGCCAGTCAAGGGCTCTAAAGTTGCGGATTGTCGCCTAGTTTTTTCAAAGAAAGAAACAAAAAATTGCCTCTTGGGGTTGGGGGCTAGGACCCGATGATGTCACCCAAAAAAGCTAAACCTGCCCCAATTGTGTCGTCCTCCCAAAAAAAGTTCAAATCCAAAACCTTCTAGTTTTTTAATCGATGCTACAAGGCTTTCCGCGTCTGTTGAGGGTTTGAATAGCTCTCAAGCGCAGTCTGCTGATGAGTTATGGCCGAACAAACAAACTTGCCCAAATTGGGCAAATCCGGGGATTTGAAAGGGTCACTTCACAACATGAAGTCAAAATACCTTGAGTTTTATTCCCACTACAGGATTACTAGATGATGATGAGCGAATGCAGTTATAACTGGTGCATTGTTTCAGTGTTTGGCATCTTCCTGTGTTATTTGTGCTTATCAATTAGCACTTCCTCTCTAGTGCGCTACGACTAAAGATTTTGGTGTTACTGTGTTATTTGAGTGCCCTTGTGATATGGACCATGAGCCTGACGCAAAAATTGAAATAAAAATATAAAACACATTAACTTTTTAGCGTTTTTTCGTTTACGGAAAATGTAGATTTATAGCACTTTCAAAAATAGCGTTATTTTGAGGCATTTTTTCAAATCAACTGACCCGCAAACACTAACATTTTGCCATTATTTTAAAAGGATCCAAGCAAAATCAGCAACCATTCGTCGTTGATCAGTCTCGGTGCTGACTCATTGATGACGTCTGAAATCGCTCAAGTTCTCTCAAGAGATTTCTCAATGAATCTTGAAGCTGACGAAGTAGGAAAAATGAGTCTGAAGGAATTGGAAGCTTCATCCGCAAAAGAACAGAAAGAGGACGTTGATTGTCAATCCCCTCGTCCCCTCAGGAGGATTCGCTCGAAAAGTTTCAGCACAGAGGGTCTTCACACCCCCTCGCTCGAATACTTGCAAAGCATGCAGACAACTAAATGGACAAATGCTGTGTTCACAGAAAACCTATTTGAGTGATCATGTTTGCTGCTAATACGGAGAAATGAGAACTAATAATATGTTTCAATTGTCACAGTTAATCAAACGTTAATGTTTGTGTCGATACGTAAATATCAATTCACCACAAAAGGCACACCGGTTGTTCACCTACAATTGGTTTAAACAACATACGGTCCTCAAAAACCTTTGGCCTTGCCGGCCAGATAATTTGAAAAGACTCTGCGGTTCAAACTAAATCATGTCTAAACCTATGGTTAACGTGTGCAGTAGTGTTGCCATACGTACGAAATTTTCCCGAACATGTCCGGAAATAATTTTTAAAATGCTCTAATGTCCGGAATCGTGACAGTTTGAGGATCTAATCATTAGATGCTATGAAAAATTTGAATGTTCAGGATTGGGAGTGAAAAAATACCCTTTGTATTTTATCGCTTGTAACACATTGTGTAAAAATTTTGCGATATTTTCTTCTGTGATAGTGATGGTGTTGTGCGGTGGGTTGGTACGTAGTTGTAAGAACATACCGAAAAATGCCGTATAGCGCTTTGTTGTTGCGAAAAGTAGTCATTCAGACTGTCGCCAATTTTGGTTTTTCAGATATGGTAACCCTACTGTACAGGAATTGAAATAATATGTTTACTTTCACGTCTCTGCACACTTCAGTAATCACTGTAACAATTGGTGATGCTACAGAGTTGCCAGCTGGTGCCTAACTTGGCAACTATTCCCAAAAACACTGTTTTCCAAAAAATGTGCCAACTTTTTTGGCAATAATTCTTTATGCCAAAATTTTGTCATTTTTTGAAAAACCAAGTGTCAGTATTGACAAAACAATCAATATTGGATTATTTACCAAAGGAGTACCCAAACTGAATTGCAAAAAACATTAAATATCGAAAAATCCGTATTTGCAATAGCATGGTATTGTGAAAAAATTGTCAAAAGTTTGCCAAAAATATACAAACATTTGCCATATTCTTTGTCAAGCATCTGACAACCCTGGATGCACCCATTAACATTGGCATTATTACGCCATCACTGGCTGACTCTGGCTTGTAACGCATGTCGTTTAGTGGTCCAGAGTTTCCAGATTGGCCATTTCATGGCCAAATTTGACAATTTGGCTATTTTTTAGTGCGCTGGCCAACAAAAAAACGCATTTGGCTACTTTTCGTGTTTGTCACTGTAAGATGGCATATTCAATATTTTGTCTTATTGTATGTTTTCTACGGATTTCGCGTCACTGTTACAGTAACCCTGGACGTGTGGCCTTGCGGTTAGAGCGCTCGCCTCGTGTCTGGTAGGTCGTGGTTCGGCGTGCTTCGAATCTCGGCCAGGTCATACAAGACTTTAAAATTTGGAAACTTGCTCCAGTCTGGCCTATAGGGAAATGATTACAGAGAAACACTCTGAGAAACAATGTGGATGCAATCTTCGCGTCCATCGAGTGCAAGGTGACACTTCCCCCCTGCCAAATAACTTCGTCGAAGACCAAGTGCGCGCACTCCAAGACACTCTAAGGACAATTCTTGTGTTGTGCAGTAACAC
>JGI24021J15306_10007207_pt1 | contig 13520 bp, 7 predicted proteins | sample Ectturendosymbi1_FD_15306 | JGI IMG/M metagenome (IMG submission 15306) | reverse complement strand
TTTCATCTTTTTGCGATGATTCAAACTTGCGCATATCTGTATTCAAGTAACTTCACTCCACAGGTGAAATAAGCAAGGAATTAATCACAAATTTTAAAGGAAATCGATTTCACGTAAAACTACGCATCACCAGTCCTTATATCTTCTTCAAATAGATTATATTTCTAAATAGATTACATCTTATTCAAATAGATTCTGTAACAAAATATTTTGAGAAATGGTGCCATCGATTATTCTCTTGAAGGCGGATACGCCTTTGGTAATACCAAATGAAAGACGTCGATGTTGGTAAAGTTTCCCGTTAGCCTCAAACGCGGTGCACACGCGGTCTTTTGGATCTTGAGGTATTTGATAATAGGCAGATGTCAGATCGAGCGTACTGAACAATTTACATTTAGCTAGTTCGTGCACTTGGTGTTCGATTTTGGGAAGAGGACACGCATTCAACTCTGTAAAACGATTTATGGTTTGAGAATAATCGATCACCATTCTGCGTTTATGTCTTTCGTCCTTTGTTACTAGCACTTGAGCAGGCCATGGGCTTTCAGATTGTTCTATAATCCCCTGATCAAGCAATTTGTTTACTTCTGTTATGAATCTGGAGTCTTCAGTATTGAATCGCCGGGAGGGAGTGGAAATTGGTCGAACTTTCGAATGAAACAATTGAAAAATGCGCCCTGGTTTAACATTTGCTGTGGCTACGCTGCACACCTGTTGGTCGCAGCTCGGATCGGCCTTCGAGGACCTCCGGTTGCAAAAGTAGTGGAGCGATGCATCTTTAAGAAATCTAGACATATATCACGTCAACGCAAAAGTTGTCCACGACGCCTAATTCAAGGCTGTACGATCCCTTAAAGGCGGAAATATTACAGTTTACGACCTCACGTACCTTTGCAGAAGAAGCTGTTGACTCTAAGGCGATGCTTGAGCTTTGGCCTTTGTATTCTAACCCATTTTTTTTGCAAGTTAACGCAGCTGTCCGATGCCACAGTGTCCGGCAAAGAACGGGCTGGCAGTCCTTGCATTTCAATGTCAACAACAGCAGATTGTAAGCAAGCTGGGGCTCCGACAACGGAAGCGATGTAATGCTCAGGCAGAAGTGCAGCCGAGATGTTCGGACTCTTCGAGCGAGTAGACTTCGAGAGACAAACCCTGGGGAAGTCTCCCGTTTTTCCGCATTCCTTACACTCAACATTCCGAGCAGGGCAACGGCATCGGAAGTGATACGGACCTCCACAGAAAAAGCATTTTTTTCTGAACGGCAGCAGAAGCAGACGCATCTTTTGTCAATGCATCTTCAGTCATAAGTACAACAGTCCATTGATCAAAAGAATCTCTAGTCTTGCTGAGGATTAGCAACCGACGCAGTTGCCGGCTACGGATAATTGGAGGATTGTTGCTGCGCACGTTCGAGAGAATAATCCTGTTCATACGCTGCTTCGAGCGAGAGGTCGTCTTTTTCTAAGTCTCTGGCGAATGCCCTGTGAGTTTAGACCACTAATAAAAGCCTCCCGGATAAATTCTTCGCGGTACTGTTCGGCACTCACCGCTTGGAACGTATAATCTTTCGAAAGTAATTTTAAGGCTTGAAGGAACTGTTGAAGGCTTTCTGCAGTTCGTTGTTTTCGAGTGGCAAGAAGATGTCTTTCAAAAACGTCGTTTTTTTCTTTTTACGTAAGCCTACACACGCTTTAGTGCAACTAAGGCCTCCTCGTCTCACAGTCTTCAACGTCAGAACAAACCGCAGGAGACAAAAAATTAACAAGCAGTCCTTTTCTGTTCGCCTCCACATCAGGATATATCGCAGCTTGGCCTGTCCCTACGGTTTGCAGGAATGTTTCGAAAGTGGCGAGCCAGTACGTAATGTAGCAGCCTCTGGGTCATCCGGCGATGTTTCAAGGTCTTCCGGCTTTAGAAAACGATCGATAGCTGTAGTGGATTAAGTTGCTCTGGCCCATAGGTAGCAACGGCAGGTCTTCTTTATTTAGAGCTCAAGCTTTAATTTACTATAACTTTAAGCAAGCATAGTAATGCAGTAAGCTGAAAGGAAAAGAAACAAAACGATTTATTTTAAACTACCAGTAAACATTCGACTTAGTCGATTGGACCAGCAGCGCACACCAGACCGACAAACACGTTCTGCGGTGAACACGCGGAGAAACGTACGGTTGAGCTCAGCTGCATTCCAACAGGCCACGCAAATATGCGACGACCAATCATTACCTGCTACCGCGATCATTACGCGGAAATACACCACAGCCCCCCTAAAAATTATAGTATTGAGCAGAGGCGTATGATAGTCAATAACCGGAAATGCGTTAAAAACCGGGAAGTAGAACAAACTCAGTACTGCGTCAGCGCAGTTCACAACTGCAAAAATACCAGGCTGCGCGAATCCCTCGTCGAATGGTAGTTGAGCAAAGAAGGTATACGGCTGGCATGACGCACACCCAGGATTGACAGTTTGAAACTTGATAAACTACACACGAATTGAGAATGAGCATGAAGTACGCAAGAAAACTTCCGTTATTTATTATATGGCTGTTATATATACAACTACTAGGGGGACAGAACAGATAGGGCATGGTGTGAGCCGTTATGATCAATCTGCCTGAACAGCCATTCAATGACGAAGCTCGACATGGTGCACGTATTGCAAGCATAGATGTGTGCGGCTGTATTAGCACACACCCAGGGTTGCCACATGAAAAGGTAGCTAAATCAAGCAAGTTGAAACAGGACAATTTTGAATTTTGACTGAGAAATCAATTAAAGGTTCATAGATATCTTTCAATCATTTTTTGTGGTGTTCCCTTGATCGCACGATTTAGTAAAAGTCACGTCACTATTAGTTTGATTGGGTGTGCGCCGTCCGAGGTTAGATAGCGCCCGGGACAGTAACCAAGTTTGACGTCCCCATGTTGGAACCTGAGATCTTTCGTAAGCAAATGTACTATATTGAAGAAAGTACTTGTGAGATTGTTGGGACTTTTCGGCGCCCCTGCAGATCGCATTTTGTTTCATTTGGATCGCATTTTGTTTCATGCCGATCTTGCACTCACAGATTTTTTCTGAGTAAGTGCGAGCATTTTGTGATAGATTTGAATGTTCAAAGATTGCCTGTGAAGCACTATTTGAACTGCTGGCAAAACCCGAAAGAAAAATGTTTAACCTGGAAATGTTCAACAATACTTTCAATGAAACATTTGAGAAATGGTTTATCGACTTGGGTAGGTCTCCGTCTACTTTTCATTGTTAGTGCAATAACGTTTTTTCAACTTAACATGTTTTTTCCACCATTATTCTATTAAAGAATATATGTTAAGTAAACAAATGAGGTAAGCGTAAAAAACATTATGTAACAAAGATGCAAACAGGCACCAAAAAGAGAAAACGTATCACAATATTTTAATGCCGTTTTTTCAGAATTGCGGACGAAAGTGTTATTTAAATGTAAAAAAAAGCTGAAAAGGCCATTAAAATATTTTCTTTCAAAATTATATCTCTTAAGCTTTCCTGAGACAAACGTATGCTCAAAAAATGAATACAGTATTCACTAAACTTCTTCACTCATGACAGAAGCTGCTGTGCAGGTTTACTCTGGTCAGTTGTGGGTTAAGTGGACACGGAAAATCAAAATATTCGTTTTTTTATCATGATATGTTTCTGACCATGATAATATATACCAAATCGTTAATTTATTTCTGAGAGAAAACGCTGTTCAGTTTTCGTATCTAAACTTGGGACTATAAGGATTTTTACAAAATTGCTATGGTTGCTAAACTATTAAAGCATTTTTAGGTTCAGAATATGTCAGAAAGATTTTGCATGGGACGATTGTGACTTGATTCTGGGCATCAAAACGAAGAACATTTAAGACAATGTTTTTTGATTCAGCTTCCGTCTGCACGGTCACGCCACATGCAGTTCAATAAAGAAAAAAGCAGTAACGAAATAGGATTAGACGTCCTCTTCAGCTGCTAAACGTGATTTTTTAAACAACTATGCATCCGAAATGATTGAACGTGCAGCTTTTGCGCATGCTTTTCACGTAGCAGACGTTCTGGGAACAATTATGCATAGGAAAAGCGTGTTTTGGTAGAATCAGTTTGCTTGCCTTAAACTACTTTTGACAGCCAAGGTTCACATTAAAATAATTTCTTGGTATTGATGAGAGATGAAATTTCTTTCTGTGGTAATCAGATTGAAAATAGCAAAACAGAAAAATGTTTATGTGTTTTTCACCATCACTGCTAAATTTCAGATGCTGCTATCAAACAAGCTGAAAGTGCAGGACGTATTACTCGGATATTAATTCCCACTGTAGTGGGCATTTTGCTTGCAATAGGAGCGATAGGAAATATTCTTATCGTTGTGGTTAGCATCAAAAGTAAAAGAGCTCAAAGGAAATTCGCCCACGCATGGCTCATATTCAACTTAGCGATTGCTGACCTTACCTACTTGATCATTAATGCTCCTTACTATGTGAGTATACAGCTTATTTATACTTTTTCTATTTTTGAAAGATAGCACCTGGTACCAGGTAAAACGAATGTATACTTTCTTTCGAACCTTGGTGTTTGCACAGAACCTTGTACTTCCTAGACTCTCATACTGTTATTGTGCTAAATGTACTCTGCGTTAAGACAACACCATGTACCCAAGATAAAAATTAAATTAGTATGGAAACTGAGACATAAATCTGATTAATTTTCTGAGTTCATGCTAGTGCAGACCTATCAATCACGAGTATAAAATTTTCCGAATGTGCAACTGCATACCCACTCCCGGCTTGTATCAACATTGGTGTAACATTCTTTTTGAAAACGTCCTATTCCTTCTCAATTTGAAGTCAGGTGTAATCACAACATCAGAGCAACAGCTTCACACTTACCACCGATAAAGATCAAGTTTGATCAGACACATTTCAATGCAACTTACATCAAAAAGTAAATCAACTGTATTTGTGTGTTAAAATTGAGTCAGCTCTATAGCACACTGCGTCTATTGTGGAAACGTGGCAGTTGGTAATGCGTTCAAAGTACGATTCTATCAACACACGACTTTATTATGTAGACCATCTATCAATCTTGCTTTGTAGGGATTAAATATTTTAAGCGTTAAGTTATTTATTTCATGAAAATAGGTATTGGACAATTTGTCACAGTTTTGGGCAGGGGCGGATCCAGCTCGTAAGTTTAGGGGGGGTGATTTCAGTAATATTTGGCAGTCAAGTCTCCGTTGGCAGCCAAGCGTCTTTCTGAATTGTACGAAATCATGGTGAAAAATGACGATCGCCCAAACCCCCCCCGGATCCGCCCCTGGTTTTGGGTGTACAATAACGAACGAAAAACTGCATTCATTCAGCTGTATTTTGAAGGTACAGAGACAAAAACAAATGTCTGTGAATTCCAACGGATAAATCTACCAGGCAATTCATGAGAATATTTACTCCAGTTGCAGGATTGTTTTGAGAATACGGTTTATGTGAGGCTTTGCTATGCGTTTTGTTCCAAAATTGTAATTACGTTATTTCTTGGTTACTAGCCACGAAATGAAGGATTTTTGGGCCCTTACGATCTTAAAATATCTTCATTTACTGTGTGATATCTTCATTTACATTTTTTTGTATAAGTTAACTAAAAATAAAGACAAAACTAAAATGTGGCTTATGCTTTTCTCGGCGTTTTTTTTCTTGCTTATTTTGTTGCAATATATCCACATTTGCGCTGCAACGTTTCAGTCATTCAAGTTTCTAAGCAGTACGTGTTGAAACCCATTTTCCGCACTTAAAAAATATTTCTTTGGTTTATCTTTAGCTGCATGTTTTGATGACACTTTCGAGTTTATAATCTGAAGTAAGCAAGAAACTGTGTAAGCAGCTGGTGATTTTAACTTTCAACGACACATCTCTAACTCATAGCGATTGATCATGACTGACAAACAGATTTGGCATTTCCACCGAAGGTTTTACTGCTTTTCTGTCTTCCTGTCCCCAACCTATGAAAAGCAATTGATTTGAGGATCCTGAAAAATCCAGAAAGAAAGCATTGACAAAAGCTTTTAAAGCATCACCAGAAAAAATACGATTTTGTAGGAAGTTGAATACGCAGGATATTTGTTTTCACATTAAAATATAATATGTGCTTCCAGTGAAAATCAGAAATCGAAAAAATTTTGTTCTGGTCGAGGAGCAAATATCAAATCATATTTTTTCCATGTTCTTTATTTCAACGCTCCAGGACACTCATTCCTTCGACATCTTTTTAGTTAAAGGGAGACCTGCAAACATTCTCATGCTTTTGAACAACAAATCAGCATAAGTTGTAGAATCACAGCATAATACACACCTTCTTCGGGTTGCAAAGTTTTTGCATTACAGTAAGAAACTACAGCTTCTCTTCAACAATTTCCAACAATTTTGTATCTGCTTTGTTTGCAGATGGAAGAAAACATCAGCTACGTGCAAGATTGGATATTTCCACCAGCGCTTTGCCCAGTGATCTTCTTCCTCAGCAATTCTGCTGTTGCTGCTAGTATCGTTACTATGAGCGTCATAGGTTGGATGAGATATTACGCAGTTCGATCCCCTCTGCAGTATCAGACGAGCGTTTTCGTTTCGAGAAGGTTTGGATCCGGAGTGATTTTCTGTTCGTGGATTTTGGGAGGAACGTATGCAATTCCTTGTTTGTTAAACTTTCGCACAAACGAAGGTATTAGTGTGACTTTCTGTGGTTGCTTTTTCCATGTTTAATAGAATATATTTTTAAGACAGTGGAGAAAATTTTTTGAAACTTTTATTGATTTATTATATTTGTTATTGGTGGTTTTCCTGTTATAGCTAAAATGTTTAACAAATGCAAGGGTCCTTGAAGCAGTTATCATTGTAGCTTTTTGTCTCCTCTAAAGTAGTGAAATTAAGAAAGCATGCAATTGGTAGATAGTTCAAAAGTAATTGGCAGTTCTTCAGTTTAGGAGTATCAAATGAATGTCACTACGCGCGCAACACCTTTAAATTGAAAAACATAGTTTACAGACAGTAAACTGATTCACTAATACAATATATTTGAAATCTATGCTGACCGGTGCAAACAAAACGTAAAATTTAAATTAGGGTTTTGCCAAACGTGCATGGTTGGATTGACATAATTCATTAGATTTGTTTGACACTTGCACAAGTAAATTCCAAATCGCTCATTTTGTTGAGCATACCCTGAGGTTTAAGTTATTCGAGGTCGAAACCTTGTTCAATTCTACAATCACTACAAACGAATCTTGAAAACAAAGTTGGTTTAGAGATCTTTTCAAGGAAAACCTCCTTGCATCTCTTCCTGAACAATCCTTAAAAATGCTTTCAGCCTATGCATTCTCCACCCATTTTTTGCTTCGCGGGCGTTGTTTTTTCATGAAATGTCATGTGCAAGGGAGAAGGTAGATCCAGGAAAAAATCAAACATTTCCAAACAAACTAAATACGATGCATGAATTGTGACTATTTCAAAGTCCAGAAAGATTCAGGTCAGAAATTTCGTTCACGCGCTTCACTATTCCAGATAAAAACGCACTGTCATAAGTAGCGGTGACTATTTCGTTCGGCTCATGTTATTACACGCATTCTACTCAGTGCTTTTCAACCTTTTTTGTACAATCGCTCCTCTGCAGGGCTTATCAAACTTTTTTGTTCTGCGACCCCATTTAAACAAGTTTTTTCAAGGCGACCCCTTGATGGTTAGTCCAGATGTCAATGATACATGCAAACGTCCCATAAGTTTAGAAGAACATTTATATTTGGTTTGTCAAGCCAATTTGTTTCGCAACCCCAAATGGGGTCGCGACCCATAGTTTGAGAAGCCCTGCTCTACAGGATCTAAAAGATTGAAAGTCACCCCTACCGATGTCTGAAATCATCCTTTTGTTTTGAAAATAATGATGTGGTATTAAAATATGCACGTTTTCAAAATTTTGTGCAAATGGAATAAGTCTGCTTGTGTTAGCACAATACAAAACGAACAAACAAAATAATTGCAAATGCATTTGTGGAATAAATGTTATTCATTTTCAAAAAACGGCTGGTACCAACCAGAGGTGAGCATGGACAGGATCAGGATGGCGATTTTTTCGGATCAGGATTGGAGTTGGATATTCATTTTTGAAAAAATTGGATCAGGACAGGATCAGGATATTGGTTTGATTTCTATAACGAATTTTTCCTCAGAGTGATTCAGAATGTCACAAATAATCGTGGCAGTGTTTTCTTTCCTATGATTTTTATATTGTCAGTATGTGCTGCACTCATCACAATCAATGGTAATTCGCATTACTTCATCGCTAATTTTTTCCGGCCAAGTGGAAGTAGTGAGCTGCTCTTATATGGCTGGTATGCTGCTTTGTTTGTTGTGCTGAATGGCATATGTGTGTGTTGTGTAGGCTCATATGTCTGTTTCATGGGTGGCCAACTTGTCTTCGAGTGGCATCAGCTAGAAAATTTCTTGATAACTCGCAATCGACCGGTCGGTAATAAAGCCACAAATACAATATCACATGCAAAAGTTGAGTATCACATGTGCAAATACAGTGCACCATCGCCTTTGATGCACAGACAGAAGGCAAAGTGTCTGTTACGCCTAAATCATTATTGCCACGCGCACGACGCAATAATCTGCCGAGCTAGCCTGTAGTCAGCCACTGCAATAGGCAACAAAGAATACACGTGACCAACCGATTGATGGATAATTTTTATGTAGGCTACTTTCTGGAATAGCCTATTGTTTGAAAAATGTTCTTTTTAGGTATATTATCAAACCAATGCAAAATCAGGCGCAATCGACCAAGTGACACTCGGCGATCAATCGGTCGATTTCAGCATTTACGCTAAAGCTACATTTTTTTGATTAGAATCTTGAAATTCTATCTAAAGTTTTATACAGTCAACCTTTGCTAAAAGACAGTTTGAGTTTGCAGTTTTTGTATGCTACATACTTTTATTATATTTCATACTGTGATCTCCTTTCAGAGTTACAAAATCTATTTTCTTTATTTTACCCATTGATTGAATGCTGGAGCTCTTTTGCAATGAGCTGAACCAGATTGCTTGAATTGGTCACATGACAACTATAAGGACTATATCCTTGGATTAGTGGATCGTCTTTGCCATACAACCTGAAACCCTAACCCAAATGGCAAACTTGTGTCTGATTTTCAAACTTATTAAAAAAGTACTGTAGCTTACATCAAAAGTTTACCCTTAAAAGAGTCGTTTCAATTAGCCGAGCTGAAACAACAATGCTGAGAGCCCAAAAGACGACCGCTCGCACAGCAAGAATTCCCACTCGACCAGGTTCATCGTATCTATTGCTGGTGCCACGAGCTCAAGTGTTATAAATAGACAAAGCCGGATAGACTACACTACAGTTCAAATGGAAAAATAACCACAGCAGAGCTATACCACTAGCAGCAAAATACACACTATTTTTGTGTTTTTCCGATCGAAAGTGCACAACATGTGATGTTATTTTTATTGATTGGGAAACAAAATGGCAGGGTTTTTTTGTTTGGAAGTGGCTATAGGTCTGCTGTCGGTGACACCGTTAGAATAAAAAGCTGAGTTGGCAACATTAGCAGCACTGTCATGGTAGTCAGGAAGACGTGTCTTACTGTGTAAATGGTTTTCGCGTTGATTCTGGCCATGATCGGGCACCTTTCGTTTTAGAAGTAGCCTAGTTGCACTTTTCGTGGTATCATTGTTATTTGTTTTTTCAAACGTTTCCAAACTATTGCGGTCAGATTTGCAGTTTAGGTTTAAGTGTTACGTTTGGTGCTTAGGTTTAGGATTTAGGTTTAAAGGGTTAGGCTTACTACGTTTTTATCAAGCGTAGTGCAGTCTACTACAAACTTGTAATGGATTAGTGTCATGTTACAGGAGATGAATAAGTATTCAAAAATGAAGGTCCATTCGCAGACCTATAACCACTACCTGTTTGTTTCGTATTTACCCAGTGTCGCATTTGGATACGGATGGATATCGGATACTAAATTTCAAAAATTTTCTGATGAAGATTGGATATGGATATGCAAACATTTTTTCGGATATGGATCAGGAGTTGAAAAATTAATATTCGCTCACATCTGGCACGAACTAATGTGAACCTTGCGCTTAATATTTCCCTGCAAGCTTTTTTTCAAAGCAGGTTGCAAGGTTGAAAGTTGGTCATCAATCGTATGGGGTTTCCTCCGTCTTGTTCATGCCAAGGCAATTGAGGTTTTGTTACACATGTGCAGGCCTACTTGGCTGAAACCTGGCTCAGCAGCATACGTCATGGGAAACGCCAATAGTAATAAATAGCTTCACTTTTCCCAAAAATTCCGGAAAACGCTCATTTCACATGATCCAAAAATCTGAACATACGTTTGAAAGAAATATATCACTGGCTTCAATGTCGCTAAATGTCGATGAGACGTTCCTGGATAATGGAATCTAATTTGCTTGTGCCAGTTAGCCGGAACAACTCATTTCACGCAGTCGCTTTCTACGCAATTCAACTTTCGGTGTGATCTCCACAACAGAATGCCTTCTTAGTAGGCCCCAAACAACAGGTGGCAAAAAATGTTTTCAAGACTCCTTAGTTTAGCAAATGTGGGAGGTGGTTGGAATTACTCGCCAGTCTAAGATGCCCTTACGTAGCCTACTGTTCTGTTGTAGGCTACTCCGTCACAAGTCAGATGAACACCAACACAATACAGCTATGTCCACAGGCACTGCAAAACACTCGAACTGACTGAAAAACACGATAAGCACATTTTACAACTTACGGCTGGCTGTGATTAGTTTTACTAGCGACTAATTCCTTCGTAAATCGTCTCGCAACTTTCATGTTTTCAGCATCTTTACAATTGAACACACTTAGCTACAGTGTATTGCTCAAGTTACAGACCGAAGGTTATACAACAAATGATAACGGACTGTGACCTTTTCTGTCTACGAAACAGCGTTTTGGCACGCTCTACCGAAGGCAATGAAGTCTTGTTACAAGGCAGTTTGGATAATGATAAGACATAGAGTTGGATGGATTTGTGACAGTTCACGATGAAAAATGATTAGGCTAAACTTAATAGCAACTATTGATTAATCTTCCCAATCGCAGCTGCCAAAGTCGAAGCGATGTTTTAGTGGTAGCAATGTTATGGTTGTTAGTTGGGCCATTTGTAGTATCTTCAAAAAAGCTAAGTTTTTCCTCTTTTGAAAATGGAGTTTGACCGATTTGGTATCTTCCAATAGCTGTATCAGTATTGGTCACTTTCAATTAATATCAGTACAATAAAACGAAAAACGAAGTAATACATTCTATACGAAAAAAGTCTAAAATTCCGTGTGTGCTGATGTAGACAGGCTGTCAAATGTTTTCTTGATGTTTCTTTTAGCAAACTACGCCGTGTAACAGTTTCTCTACTCTTTTATCCTATTTTAAACATCAGACTCCACAAAACACCTGCAAATTCAAAATCTTCGTTAGAACCGCATTGCTTGAGTCCAACCAGTGACAATCCCCATGGCCTTGGAAGCTAGTGCAGTGAAGCGCTACACAGGCGGGCCCGCAACCAGGAGGGGACAACCAGACAAGTACACTTTTAGTTGTTATGTACCACCACAAGTTACAATCCTATGCCTCCCCAGGAAATATCAGCCGGTTGCGGCCCTGTACACACAGGACGATGTGAGTTTGATTTGTTACGTCACCAGTTCGATATCATGTGTTTAAAATGATTTAGTTCCAAAGTAGCAAATGTTGTTTAAATGTTGGAATGATTTCAAAATTTTAGCATATTTAGCATATTTTGAAGTGCACAAATTGCACCCCTGGAAACACAAATTGCCCACAAATCTGTTAAGTCATAAAATTGCACCCTGGGGAGCGATTTCGCCCCGGTTGAATACCATTGATCCAGTGGCGTGCAGAGAGGGGGGTGAACGGGGCGGCAGCCCGGGCATCCAAGGTAAGGCGGCATCAAAACAGTGAAATTACAAAAAAATGCTGTAACTAGATGATTTTTCCTATTGTAAAACTACTCGCACATGCTGCATGGATTTTATTTTTCGAAACATATTTTTTTTGTCAAATTCCAGTGATTCTGACATTCTTCGATACCAGAGACCTGTGCTCTAGGTGTGCGGCGCACACCCAGTCAAACTGATAGTGGCGTGACTTTTTCCAGATCGTCCGATTAAGGGAAAATCACAAAAAAAGGATTGAAAGATAATTATGGACATTTAATTGACTTTCTGAACCAAATTTCAAAACTGCCCTAAACTTGCTTGATTTAGCTGACTTTTTTGATGCGTCACTAGTTTTCCGTCTCATTTTTTAATCTGGCCACCCTGGGTATGTGCAACTACAGCCACACATCTGTGCTTGCAAATATGTGCATCATTTCGAGGTTCGTCTTTGATTGGCAGTTCAGGCGGAGTGATCACAACTGCTAACACAAGCCCATATCTGTTCTGTACCCCCAGTTAGTTGTACATATAACATTCACATAAAAAAATGAAAGTTTTCTTGCGAACGTTATGCGCATCCTTAATTCTTGTGTAGTTTAACAAGTTTCAAACTGTAAACCAAGGGTCTGAAACATGCAACCTGCAGGCCACATATGGCCCGCGAGGGCATTGTGTGCGGCCCGCGATGCTTTTTAGGAATTTTCAAATGATTAACATATAATTTATTAGTTTATTCACTGGTGTGTGAAAGTGCTCGGCCAGCGAGTGAAAAAGTTCCTTTTACAAGAAAGTACAGACGGTGAGAAAGTATTTGCCTACAACCAACCATACCCTTCGCAGGAAATAAGATATGAAAGTTTTTGCTAGTACGTAATGAGGTTCAGGTACTGCCATTGTTGCGTCAGCGTCATAATGCGGCCCTTGGGTTACTTTGTAAGTCCTCATTTGGCTCTAGGAGCAATTTTAATTTGAGACCCCTGCTGTAAACCCTGGGTGTCAGCCATCCCAGCNGCATACCTTTTCTGCTCGATTGCTATTCGACGAGACATTCGCGCAGCCTGATGTTTTTGCAGGTGTGAACTTGACATAGCACTGATTGTGTTCTACTTCCCTGTTTTAACCAGGGTTACGGAGTCGGAGGTAAAATATCCGATCCTTCCAAAATTTCCGACTCCGACTCCTTAACGTAAAAGGAATGAAATTTAGCTGTTAAGATCAATAGAAATCGTGGTGCATAGCAAGAAATCTCTGTTTCAACAAAAGTTTCAAAAGAAATTGTATCATTTCAACAAGAATTCCCAATTTAGGAGTGTGATGTAAAAATGATCCAATTTGACATCCGCAGTCGGAGTCGGACAAAAAAGTCCGACTCCGACTCCCAGTGTTGTCAGGAATCCGAGTCCATCCAAAAACCTTCGACTCCTTACGACTCCGACTCCGCAACCCTGGTGTTAACGCGTTGCCGGTTAATTTTGCCGTTATGAACTGCTCTGTCTTAGCGTTGAGTGCTGTGTTCTGCTTCGGTCTCC
>JGI24021J15306_10007203_pt1 | contig 13525 bp, 7 predicted proteins | sample Ectturendosymbi1_FD_15306 | JGI IMG/M metagenome (IMG submission 15306) | reverse complement strand
AACTTTCGGCCAGCAATATTTTACGTTTATGTTGGCCCCCCTACTTTTTTCCTTGGCCCCGCAGTGGCCCCCCCACTTTTTTCATTCTAGAATCGCCACTGGAGCTGTGTCACCAACTTTTCAATTTGAAGCTTGCAATTAAGTTTATCATCAAGTATAACGCCAAGATATTTTAAGCTGCTTTGTTTTGATATTGGGTGGTGATTAATTGAAACTAAAAAATTGATATTTTTATGGTTGTTCATGAGCATGAAATTGCTTTGGGAATAATTGATACATAATTTGTTAGCACGAACCCAGTGATCAATTTTTTTGAGCTCATGGTTAACTGATTTTTCTAAGATTTCGTGTTTTTTCCCGGAAATATGCAGATTGATATCATCAGCATATAAAACAGTATTCAAGTTGCAGGCTTTCACAATGTCATTAATATGTATAAGGAATAGTAAAGGCCCAACAACAGATCCCTGGGGCACGCCACATGTTTCATTCAAAAAAGAAGATTTAGTATCTCCTATTTTAGTACACTGAAACACCTGTTGTCAATAGCAGTGTTGATGTTGAAACAGAGTTTGGTGTGATATCACTGATTCTGATATTTTTACAAATTTGTACTTCAAAAATGATTTTTAGCATTTTGCAACTGCCTCTCTACGAAATTTATCCAGAATGGTTTGCTTAAGAAAGGTCTTGAAACAGTGAAGCTTAACTGCTGCACATGTGAGAGACCACAGTACAGCCGTGATTTGTTTCGTGCAAAAACGTTGGCTAACTGGCTTTACTGCAACGTTGGTTGTCACGTATTCAGAAACAGACAGCGCAAAATTTAAAAATGCAAGTGTATAATGTTATAAACTTGCGTTTTCAGGCAAACCTCTGGGAGGTTTTGCCAAAGACAAACAGCAGCACTATTGTGGTGACTTAGTGTTAAGATGGGCAGTTTTGCAAAGACTGTCTTCAACTATTAGCAAATAGGGTTTCCATCAAAATTTTAGAGAAGTATTGACCTAGCTATATATTGTCCTATAGCTCAAAACTTAATGACTTGACTAGGAATTAAAGATAGCTTGTACATTTAGCCGTATTTCTTGTATGCCACGACAAGGGTGACCAGCAAATTCAAAAGATATTTATACCCACAATGCTGCAATGTTTTCATCCAAGTGCGAAACATTTGCTTTACAGGTAGCCTACGCATGGGTGGCGGAATTATTTTCAAAGTGGGGGGGACAAGTGCACGTCAAAAAAACTAGAAAATTTTTGTGCTTTGAATCGGCAACTGTGACATCATTACTGAAATTTGATGTCATTAACTTTTGTCAGCATGTTTAAGCAATTTTATTCAAAATTTGATAAGCCCTCAACGACCCCCCTCCACACAACACCCTATCTATCATACACTACACTGACTTGAGCACATAAATGTAACTACTTGTTCTTAGCCGTACAAAAAAAATTACTTTAGCAATGGACCCAATACGAATTATGTTACTTAACTTATTTAGGCAAATTCGAAATTTAAAAGTGGGAGGGCCGCGCCCTCCTAGAAAAAAAGTAGGGAAACCTAAACCCATGGGGTCCCCCTGGTTCCGCCACCTATGTGCCTACGCAGCACCTAGTTTTGCTGGACATTCTTTTCGTGTTATTTCAGGTGTAATGTGGTATTATTTACCAATTCACCGTTGTTCATTTTGATTTCTGTTTAATCTCAAATATTCTTTCGTGTCGTTATACATGTATAACTCTAGAATAAAACTTTTGACCTTTATTTATCCTATTAAAAATTGATGTCAAACCTGAAAAATTTGATTGTGAAAAGACTGATCTGAGTGGCATAACTGACAGAAGTCGCAAGGCAACAGTCACAAGCAAACCCGTAACCAGCTTTGGACACCAGAGGGGGCGAAGAATTTTCTGAGGGAGGCTCATATTTTACATCGATAGCCTGTACGAAAACAATGGTTATACGTACAACATGTCCAAGACATTTTTTCAGGGGAGGAGAAAGGGCGAAGCCCTCCCCTTTAGTTACGGACTTGGTCACTAGATGATTAGGTATGCAGACATCACATTGTAGGCTAGATTGGCATATGGGTATGTATTAAGAAAGACTTCTGGTTCGTTTTCTTTTGGATAACTTGAAATCTTCTCTAGTTGGCTTGGATAATTTTGTTTGGGAGTTTGATTGATGTTTGGAAAGGCTATTAGACAATCGAAAGTGTACCCAACAGCATGCAGGAGCTGACAAGGGGAGATTGCAAGGACAGATCCTCCGCCCATCAGCAGTGCAAATAAATTGCAAATCATTTTGTGAAGTAGCCTACGCTAATTTGGACAAACATGTTTTGCTACTGTAAGAGGATATCAGTTGGGATTTGGCTAGGGGTGGGCTGCATGCATGATGCCCGGTAGCTAAAGATTTGTAGCATATTTAAAGAGCAGAAATGTGCGAGAAAAATATTTAGCTACCATACCCTGCAATATATGTATATTGTACCTTGCAATTTATCGTATTTTTAACGTTAAGCAACTCCAAAAAGACATCAAATCGCGCTGTAACCAATACTTGATATAAAATGCATGAAAATCGATGTGTTCTGCTTAAGAGTGATATGCACGTGCGATCAATGATGCCATTCAACGTTTTGTGCACTCCAACTGACAGCTCTGATGAAACCCAATTGATGTGTTCTACTATAATGCTTTGATTGTTTGTATCATAGTCTGGTAGTAGTGCAACCAAGCTGAAACTACAGCACCATGTCCAACGACAAAATTAAGTTTATTAATTTCTAAATCATATGTAGGGATAAAGCAAAGCGTGATTAGTGTTGCTTTGAAAACACCTCTAAAAAACAAGATTGGGAATCTGTATTTACAAAACTTCACTTCCGCACCGGGCGGATGACTACATTGGTTTTACATCAAGCTGTCCCCCCCACATTTTACAACAAAATTGCGCCCATGCCCGTGGCGACGGGACTGCACTAAGATAACAAATATTCTAGGAACTGATGATTAGGATTCACGTTAGGACTAACAGTTTGAAAATAAAATTAATTAACGTCAAAGATTAATCAAATATCTTTCAGTGTGTAGTTATTCCCAAACTGTCGCTTATTTTGGGCTATCTGACGTCTAACCGCGATTTTATTTACACAGCACACATCAAAAAAGTAATCGCCAAAGTTTATTCCTTTACTCTTAGAAGCAAAATAACTGATAAACAAAAATAGGTCCAGAAATTTCGCTTGGCTTGTCACGTGAAATCCCTGATTAGGTCAGAAATTTCGCTAGACGCCGGGGCTTGGCTAAAATATAATGATTTCCTAGAAAGGAAAACACCAAATAAATCAATTTGAACCACGACATCCAGCGGATTATAAGGGGAAGACGTCCTCGTAAAAGTGCGCAGCATATGTTGTGGTCGGAGTCAGTTGCTTCTTTGTCCATTTGCTTTGTTCACGTGTTTGTCTCAAACACACGATCCATATCGTAGGGGTGAGTTCAAGGGTGGGCAAACTACGGGCCGCTGAACATATTTTGCGGCCCTCGTATTACAATGCACACTTAATATTTTTTGTGCTGATAGAGAATGTGCCACTGACTTATCACAAGTCGTTTTTACTTGAAAAATATGCACTATGATAGTCGAGTACATATTGATCTTAGCACGCAAGTATAGGTACAGACCTAACGGTTGTAGGCCTAATAACCGTAAGATCTAATAATTCTATCTTTTTATATTAAAAAAGTATAATTTGTAGCTTGGTGCTGACAGAATTATGTGGCGGTCACTGAAAAAAGTTTGCATATGAATGCAGAAATACCTGAGACAGGAAACCACAGGGTAGGGATTAGTTGGTTCACGCTGTCAATACTAAAGAGAGAAAAGACACCAGCTGCTACTGCATTTGGTCATCGTAAAACAGAAGCGTTATGGGCCAAAGTGAGGATTTATAAAGTTTTGGTGTACTTGTTCCGAATTTGGCATGCAATAAGAACGAAAAAAAGCAGATTGTTTTTTACTGCAGTTGATCTTTTAACTAAAGCTGATGAGAGAATTACTGCTGCGTCTATGATATGTTGTAAGGAACAAAGTCAATTTTCGGAATAAAACGTTGAACTGCAGTGAACGAAGGTTGTGTGGGAAGAGCCAGTCAGGTGTTGATGTCACTGCAGCAAATTCATTGATGAAACTTTGATCATGCAATCGACCCCGGACCAACTATTCACCAACTTAAAATCTTGTACTTTTCTATAAGCAGGCGAGTGGTGGGGCGGGAACGTTCCACACTTTTTTCATGTTGTCGTTTGTAGTGCAATGAAAGTGAGTACTGCATTAAATTTTCCCAAACTTCCCGAAAAGTTTTTGTGCGACTTTTCTCTACAAAGATCATGAAGACTTTTTTGGTGATCGATTACACAAAAAAATTTGATATTGGGTTTGACCTATAAAAAAAGGTTTTCGTGTGTTTTTTTGGTTTTGCAGAAAAGAAGTCAAACGTTGAGTGCCATTTTTACCCGGATTTTCAGGGATTTTTCCCGAATTTTCGGCAATCAAAACTTTTGGGGGTGCGCTTGGACCCCTGCCTCCCACACCACTGGCTTGATTTATGGGTGAGTTCCCACGCTTATGGTTTTAACACTACACCCCTGTCTATAAGAGAGTGGCAGCACTGCTTCATTGTGTAATAGTTAATGTGCCAGAAACCAAAGATGAGCACTTGACTATACTTTGATTAGACCTAATCCGGGCCATAGCAAATTTTGGAAGTGGTATGGATCGGGACTGCAAATATTAAGAATTTGGGATCAATACCGGATTTGGACTAAGTTTATGGAACTGAAATGAGGCGTGTATGTGCTTAAAAATCTGTGGCTTGTTAATTGGAATCTATTTGCACTTGGACTTGATATTAAAATAAAATCTGGTCTATGGTGTTAGACTTGGACTACAGTTAAGTTTGAAAAATTCAGAACTGCATCTGGATTGCTAAAAATGACAGTCCGCTCATCACTGGCAGACATGTGATGGTTTAGTTGGCATGCTGTCATTGAAAGCGTGTGTTGATGGCTACATTACTCTTGGACTTAAATCGCAAATTGGTTAATTGCGATCAAATAACTCGAGTCAAAAGATCAGTGGTGCTCAAAATAAAAATGGACGACTAGGACAAAAGTAGAAGAATCAAAAAGCGTTTTTTTAGCTTGTTCTTTATACCGTCATTATTTATATGAATTGTCCTTATTTTAAAGTACTAGGTCTTAGAAGATATTAAAGTTTTTATTTCTAAGAAATGTCGTTCAATGTGATTTGTGTCCTTATTTTTTCTTATTTTCTGTAGCATAACAATATTATATAGGCAATATTTGATAAACATACAGAACATTTCCATCTCATCTTGAACATTTTGTAACTAAGTTTTTGTGAGGTCATAAAATTAGTATAATCTTGCAGCATAAGGTCGTAACGTATTATCAGGCACTGTTAGCATTGTATGATGTCTCGGTTGGTTAGGCATCTGAGGAAGATTAATTTCGGAGTGAAAGTTTAGCAGTTAATTGAGTCAAAAATAAGCAAGCGAAAAAACATTCTCCATGGCGATTGCATGAAGAAATTCGAGATGGACGAGTTTTTTTCTAAGCATAAGACATTGCTGAAGCAAACTGTGCCTGGAGATGAATATGCAAATATACGATCTGACGTTAGTCGTGCAAACAGAAACCATTTCACGGAAAAGTGTTTCGTTTTCGGTAGGTAAATCAAAATCCCCCCAGTCGTCCTTATTTATGGTTCCAGATCGATGGTGGCCCATGACTGATGGGCAATCTTACTGGTCAGTGGTCACTTTTATGAACTGCGAACACACGCGCCTGCATTTGCATCGAAGCGAGGACACCAAGCATGGATCAGTCATCGAGAACAACGAGGTGGGACGTTTGACTGAGGACGTTTGACCATGTGGGACGTTTGACTGAGGAACTGCTGGTTTTACCAAAATTACTCAAATGATTTGTTGAAGAACATCAAGTTTTACACTTGAGGCAACACCCGGAGCGACCCGGCCTCTGTTTTACGACCCAGCCCGTAAAAATCCATGTCCAGCCTGGCACCGCATTCGGCTGATCTTCTTTTGCAAAGTTATCAATATTGCTGTTTTTCATTAATTCAGTGAAACTTCAAGGTTTTTTTCTCACATCGATGTAACAGCTTTGTTTCTAGCTGCTCCAACCACTGTGGATGGCAGCATGGCTTTCCTGTTATCTTCCTTTCTGATATTTTGTCAGAACTTTCTGGGAGAGTTGCCCTGCAGAGAATTTGAAGTGTATCTGTGCTGTGCTTTTCCTGTGCCTTACTTACGACAAACTTTTATCACATATTTGAAACATTTGCGACTCTCCATCAATTTTCAAAAAAAGTCTACTTCGGGGCTTATGATTGCAATTGTCTTTCCAGCAACACTAAACATCTTTGGAAGCACTTTGTTTTTCTTTCACAGAAGCCATTCATCCAGTGATGTGATGCTTTGATATCGTGTTATCAGGTATAGCTTCACTTGACGCTATTTTGATTGACATAACCATATTGCTGCATAAATGGTCTAACATGTCGTTGTGGTTTTGTTTACTGTAAATATAGTTGTCACCTTGGATACTTTCCTCAGGCAGAGGTAATTGTGAGAGGCGCCTCATGCTAACCATGATGTAGATTAGTTTCTTTTGCAGCGTGGCTTTCGTTCAATTAAGGTTTTTCTCATGTTTTCTCATGTCATCATAAGTGAAGATTTGAGGCAACCATAAGTGAAGATTTAAAAAAATTATATATAATTCTTGTACTGTGTTCTGCATCTGAAATTCCAAAAAATCCAGTATTTTTCGCAACTCAGCAAATTCAACTTCCTGCTTTCCAGGAGGTCACTGCTGTGTGCTCTAAAATCACTTTATTGCCCCGCCCCCTCCATGCCTGCAGAATATATTGACAAAAACCAATGAGGGTGAATCCCAAGTGCCGGGGTTTCACGGCTACCGAACGGGTTTTGTTGTTAGGCTGAAATGAATGTCGTTGTAAGGATTAATGGTTTCCAGGTAACACGATGAAAACGAAAGTTTTAATTAAACTAATCGGCCTTCAATTTGTGACAGCGTGTGCCTTTGCATAGATAGCCCATTCCGTCGCTTTTTGCGACGATCAGAACGTCGAAGACACGAGAACATTTTGCGGAAAGTTCTCACACAACGCAATTGCGAGTACAGACAATGTAGCTGCACAACACAAGAATTGTCCTTCCAGTGCCTTTATCGACCCCCCGGACAGTGTGTGCCGTTAACCTTTATAAAATTCAAAGATTTTACCTGAGGACACTTTAACAGAAATTTGTAAAAGACATCGAGCTTTCGAGCTTTTATATGTTCCGCCTAAAAGTTTCAACTGAACACTTTTTCACATCAGCCGAAAAATTTAGACAAAAATCAGAAATTAGGTTCGCATGTTTACTAAGATTTATGTTTGTGATTATGACCCTGCTACTTCTGACTAAATAGGATTGAATTCACAATCAGGTTTTAACCACAGACACTTCAGTTAACACAGTCTCGATGCTTAAAACACAAACTCTTATGCTGGCTTGGACCAATCTTTGAAAAGTGCAAAATCTTACACGAAAGGCATTTCACTTGCAATGGGTCAACAAATAAAACAAAACAATTAGAGCAAGCACATAATTTCGCCGAAGTGAAAAGGGAAGCTGTGAGGTACTTATTATCAATAAGAGTTGGCTGCAGTGAGTAAGGTTGAGATATTGGGTAATTCACCTACAAATGAAAAAAGTCATTTTAAACTACACAAAAAAACAATCTTTTAGGTTGTATTAGTTATTAGTCTCGACAACTTTTACCAAACACTACTTTATAAATAGTGCGTTTATAATTTCAAAGCAAAAACGTCGTAACAACAACCCCCATATATGAGGTATTTTTAGAAAGTTGACGGCAACTTGATAACTTAATTCCGAGGTATATAGTTCCTAAAAGAATATGAGCAGTGAACTTGTTGCTGCTGTTTACATTTTCTAGCGACTCAGTTGTCTTTGGATTTCGAAAAAATGAGCTTCTGTGTCGAAATCATTTGCAACGGCAAGCTTTGGTTTGATGCGCACCATTCTCAAGGATCTCTACCCTCTCCTTCCTCGCTACGGTCCAGGCGTGCGTTGTTATCTCAACAGAACGATGTAAGAATGTTCCTATTTCGCGCTTCACCAGCCCGGCAACCGAAGCTACTACGTTACTTGCGCGGGACCAGTATCGTAGCTCCAGCAAGGGCTATAAAATACATGTCGAAAGCAAACGTCGGTAGAACATCAAGGATCAGCGCAGAGCGGGTATCTGAAAAATTCAGTTATTAGCAGGTCTACGTGATGGCTAGTGTCTCAAATTCTTGGAATTTTAACATGTTGAGGGAAAGGTATGTTATATAAAATTGATTTAATATGTATATTACTCATTTGTAATAGTTTGCTTGATTTCTAAATAAGTTTTAAAGCTTTGTTCTTGTCAAACACACCGTTAGTCATTCACGATGGTCGAACAGACTTGTTTCAATGGTTAAAAACAGAAGGGTAAACAAATTTTTAAAAATCAATCTCAGCGCAAACTTGTTTCATTCAACATGAGGGAAATCTTCTTCATCTCGTTCAGGTCAAATGCATTCAAACGCTGCTGAAAAAAGCATATAAGAAGGGATTTAATAGTTCACGAAGAAATAGGGGGGCTCACAGCACGGAATATATAGTCTTAGCTACAGTGGAGATAGTTAAGCAATTTTTGTATTTATTATTTCACAGCAATGGCTCTACAATCGCCAATATTTAGGTTTCGCGTGAAAAAATAAGAGTGCGCTTTTACTCCAACAAAGCGAGAGTCGATTTCTCCCGCTTGCACCTTTAATGTAACACCTGGGATAAAAGACTTAATTATTTACCTAATCTTTTCTCCTTGTCATAGATAAACAAAGCAACAAAGCATTCTTGTTTCATTAAAATACGGAAATCGAATTAGGTGAAAAGTTATTCGGCGGCAGATTTTCTACAACACTGTTGAGAAACCCATGCAGGTTTTTAATTTTGAACAGCCAGAGTCTTGGCTGTGTAACTTTATTTGCCGAGCTTGTAAAGCAAATAGAAACCTCAGATTCTGAGGCTGTTGACCTTTAGACAACATGCCTGCCGTGAAATGTATCCTGAATAGATGTGGTGAGGCAGTCACACATTATACTTGGCCAAAGGAACTAATCTCACAGTGTCTTTCTTCTTTCGATTTTGTTTTTAGGTTTACTGCACCTGATTCTGCTACTTCATTAGCAGTTAGGTCAAAGATTTGTCTGCATTGTCTCATGCATGTTTGACAAACTACAATTAAATTCACGCTTTTTTATCAATTTACATGTATTGTAAAGATGATGGAAAAAATATGAAGACAATATATGAAAAATTAAACTTTATAAGAAGCAACCACAAGCTCTAAGTTTGCTAGAAGCTTTCGAGGAATCAGCAGACTGGGCTCTGCTTTCTTTATGCAATGATTCAGACTTACACATATCTGTTTTCAAGTAATTAGTCCCCACAAAGGCGACAAAGTATGATCAATCTGTCATTTTTCTTTTAATAGCAAAGCGATTTCATGTAACTCTACCCGTCCTCAGTCCTGAAAATTTGTGCTGAGGATGTTTATTGTTTCGTGAAATCGATTTGCTGATTGATTCAACTTCGTCACCTTTGTGGAGACGAGTTGCTTTCTAAGAAACATAAATACTACAACCAATGATTTAAATGAAATTATACAGTACAAGGCGTTCCGAAAGACAACTGTTATCATTGTCAGCAAACATCGAATAAGACGTGAATCTTTGCTAATGATAAAACGGTTGTTTATCTAGAAGTCTGTAGTGTGATCTCGTTTGATGCTTGTTACGTTCATATTTCTTATGCCACTTTCCGAGACTTTCAAGTTCCGCTCTATTTCAAACTTCTTTACTTTGACAAGTACAAGCATTCAAAGTTCTGGTTAAAGAAATGAAAACTACAAGTCGCTGAAAAGCTTCTCTATGACGGATCACAGCAAAATCCACATCTCGCGATAAATTTCATTACAGAATGAAAGTTCAATTCTGCAAAAGATTAATGATCTTGTGTTCTAAAGTGTATTTTTCTCCAGGATCATGTTGCAATTTTCCCTAGGCTTATGCAGGCATCTTTTCTCAATGCTTGCTTTTCCACCTCGAAGAAATTTGAATTTTGCGTTTGCTCAAGAGTAGGGGCAATAAACGAGCTTCGAAACTAGATAAATGACAACTTGAAAACAAAGGTCTGCGTTGCTGAACACAGAAAGCCATTTTCATTCTTGTTGCAACATCTAATAATAATTGAACAAGCAATTGATTTTTAATCTTAGTCACAAAATGTTGGGTTCTTAACAGAGCCGTCGCCAGAAATTCTTCAATAGAGGGGTTTTATGTTTGTGCAGGGGAGCTTGACATTCTAAAATTTGACAAAATCTCCACTGATTTATAGTGCTTCATATTTCAATTTGGTGGGGCTTGGAGCTTTGTTTTGGGGGGCAAAGCCCACCAAAGCCTCCACGGGGCGATGGGACTGATTCGTAATAATTATGATAAAAGCTAATAACCTTTGGCTTTAAGCTGCTTCTTCTGCGACGTTTCTTGAGAAAAGATACTAATTTGATCAAATCTACAAACGTTTGTGAAGATCAGCATTCCGCAATGACGTCAGATGCGTTGGTTAGAGCAGTTCCTCGAATCTACGTTGAAAAAGTAATAAAGTTGTCATGTTCTTTCTGAGAGACTAGTTATGCATTTTGGAAGTAGAGAGGGTCGTTTCGAAGAGAATAATATAAAGGTGTTGGGCACAGATACGTGCATTGAAATGTAAGAATTCATGTTGTTCATGTCTTTTCCGGCTTCGTTTGAATGAACCTTGGGACAAAGTCCCAGACGCGGGCTATTGGATCAACGTAATTCACCTCCACACGTGGACAAGGTTCCGAATTTAACCATCTGGTTGTCATCAGCCCAAAATTCCGCCTTTCTACATTTAATTGCTTCGTTTCCCACCAGAAATATGGTCAAACAATCACGTTGAGCCTATGTAAACACTCAATCTTTGTACAATGTGTGCTAAACATAGTGATCTACGATTAACAAATACTAGGAAGTTTTATGAACAAAAGGCCAACTTGCCAGCGAACGGGAACATCAATTTGGAACATGAATGGAATTTGCTCAGTATATTGCGCTGATCGTGTTCAAGAGATTGTTTTAGAGAAAACAGCAACGATATGTTCTTAGATTTAATATTTCCTGCGATAGTTTTGAGTAATACTGCATAATTTTGTAAGCTACAAACTGGAATCGCTTGTTTTGTAGGTTTGTAAAAACACATCTGATAGAAAATCGTGGAACTAACTATTTCATAAAAAACATGAAACTAATTCATACCAAAAAATAAACAAATATTTTAAGACAAGCAGATGGTTGCATTTTTTGGGGCTGAAATCAGATGTATTTTTTATTTTTTAAAAACTTCTTTTGACCAATCTCCTCAAAGACAATTTAATGTGTTTTTCTGAGTGCTCCAACAAAAGTCTAAATTATTTCATTGATGTCAAAAACCAAGAAACACTTTTATTAATGATTCCACCAAAATCCAGCACAGAAATTACATGATATCCTGCTTCCGATGTAATGCTCTTTCCATTAGTCACGGTTCCAGACAATAAGTTGTTGAAACTATTTGCGTCAAGGTCAGGACGAGGCTCCGTTTACCATCTGTCACTTTTTACAACGAGTCCCTGAAATTTCCCGTTTACCTTCGGGAACTTCAGGTACACGTTATAACTTGGACAGAATTATCATCAAATGGGGCGAATTATCATCAACTGGGCGAGTTTTTGGGGTCTAGTGAAGAAATCCACTCACCACACTTCCCAAAAATGACGCCATTGATGACGTCACAGTGACGTCACGTGCAGATGATGATGTCAGTTGCCAATTTTTGTGACGATAGCATCACGCCAAAAGGAGATAATGACATCACAAACTCGACGGGCACGACCATTCTACCCACCTCCAGCAAACTTCCAGCACACGTTACACGCCGTACCGCACTTAGATTCCATTGTTTTTATCCGGTGCAGCCAAACCATTAAGATGCATATTAACACGGAACGACAGTATAACTGTTGAAAAGAGTTAGTTTCATGATGCTTGAGTTGAAAACAGACTTGCACTGCGCAGAATGGTTCACTTTTTCCACGCAATTAAGCAACTTGAAACAAAACATCTATGATATTCAAATAATGGCGAGGAAGTAAAGCATATTACCTATAATCCGTGTGCTGCATTTACAGCTGACTAGAGCAAACAGACTATGTCGGGGGCATGCATTGAATACCTTTCACGGGTCACACTAGTAAAATGCATCCCTCTTAAATCCTGTGTGTTTTGTGAGTAGGCAAACTACGATAGTAAAAACAGTTTGAAAGGCATTGAAAACCATTCGATGCTAGTGCAAGATAGTGAAGTATGAACCCCACAAAGCTGTCTTTTCAATTTATTGCTTACAGTACTAAAAATTACGCTATGAAGTATATTGGAAACCAAGCCAACCCTACTGAAACATGCTCGTCATGGCTCAGTGTGATTTATTCATTACTCGCAATAGCAAACATGACCTGAACTGCATCAAAGCATGCGATTTAAAGGCTAGTGCAGGACACGCCATTGCGCAGCATATTTGTTGCTCGCAAAAGCAAAGATCATATCGGATGCCGCATTGAAAACTGGTAATTTTAATACACCAACGAAATATATCTGGCATCGTGCGGTGCGCTTTATTCATTCTGCATAATACATGCAGGGTTGTCCATGGGACATATTTATCTGTCCCATTCCCATCCCATAGCAATTTATGCCTGTCCCATCCCATGGGACGTTTCCCATGGAATTCCCATAGAAATCCCATTCCCATTGACAAGCCTGATAATATGGTTACTTTTACTAGGTGGGTGAGATTAAGTGGTTCCAACGAAAGCTTGTAAATCGGCTATTAAGCAACTTTTACGGCTCGATATGATTGTAAGACAGGGGGTCATGGGGTCAAACCACATCTGCGGTCCTCCACGGTTGCGGTAATTTTGGATCTGGATATATTGCTTTGGTCACTGAAAAGTTTGATCTATCGCTGCTTTACAACGACACTTATGATGGTCGTTAGATATAAACTTATAGAAAATATCTGGTGTTTCAAATAACGTCATCGATTGCACTGTTTTTTTCGACGGTCCGTTAACTTTGGTGAATGCTCCATCATCAAGACGTTTCATGCTTCTCCTTTTTAGGAAATTTGAATTGAAAGCGGTCAAGAATTGAGATGGAGCACTTTAAATATGAGCTTATTCATTTGCCAAGTGACAAGACATACTGCTTATGAACTGGTCTGTTCTTTTTTTT
>JGI24021J15306_10007197_pt1 | contig 13527 bp, 9 predicted proteins | sample Ectturendosymbi1_FD_15306 | JGI IMG/M metagenome (IMG submission 15306) | reverse complement strand
ATACTTGAATAAAGATATGTGCAAGTTTGAATCATCGCAAAAAGACGAAAGCAGATGGCAGTCGACTGATTCCTTGAAAGCATACAGAAACACTAGTGCTTTTAAGTATCTATGTTTAGTGAGTTCATGAGTGTTTGCCGTTTATTCCTTTGATTGGAATTTATATCCCAGGTGTTGTTCAGGCCTATTGCTTAGTTCATTTGGGTTGGTTATTGAGATGTGAAATCAAGGTATAAGGTCAAAGGTGCAGTGGGACTAAATAATAATGGGTGCATGCTTATCAAGATTCAAAGCATGGTTTTGTTGTATTGAATCAAAGAAAGAATTTGGTTCAGCACAAAGAAAGTCTGGACATGTCAATGAAGTGATAGATTTGGATGAAGTACAAGCCCGTATGTTTTTCAAGTTTTAAAACAATCCAATGCTTTTTCATTAATTTTTAGTTGGTGGTTTTTGAGATTATGCACAAAGGTTTATAAAGTTTTTATGAACATCTGTGTTGTCTTATTGTTGTGCTTTGTGCTCAGTTTACGAGGAAGTGACTGCAGATATGCCTGGCCGGATGCAATTCAAATAAAAGGGTCAGTTTGTCATTCAAACAGCGTGGGTCCTGTGGTGTAGTGGTTATTTGTTACGGCTGCTACGCCAATGGTTTTCAGTTCGACTCTCACTTTGCTGACTTCACTTTTTTTTCTGAACTTTTTTCAGGCTTACGTGTTAAATTTACGGGTTAGTGTTACGTTAGGGTTAAGGTTAGGTTTAGGGTTTATCTTCTATATTTACTTTGTTTTTACCAAGCCTACTGCACTCCCATCGTGCATTTTACTGTCACGTCACAGGTGGCGTACAAATAAGTTTTCAAATTTCAAGATCCATAGGTGTATCTATAGCCATTGCCAATTTACAAAGCTCCCATGTGTTTGCCTTAGACTAAACATAGTCGCAAGCTTTCCTTTGCCTAAATTGCTTAGTCATCACTGCATAAAGAGAAGAGACAACTGTGTGCATCATTATGGTCATTTGCATATGATCTACTTCATATCATTGAGGAAAGGTGTTTTTGTCACCAACTGCATGGACAAAAGCGATTTAATTTATCCATTTTATTTGGGCAGTGGTTATAGGTCTGCCGGCAGACCTTCGTTAAAAAACATTGTTTGTCTGCCACTCATAATGTGACACTAACATAATGTCTAAGTCCACGACAAGTGTGCACTAGACTGCACTATACCTGCTAGTAACATACTAAACAGTAAACCCAAAATTTTCAGAACTTAAATAAGTAAATAAAACTGGTCCGATCAAAAGTGTTACCTCTGCTACCAAAGCAAAGGCAGCAATGGTGAGATTCGAACCAAGAATAATTTGCACAGCAGACATATAAGCACTTTTCCTTGACTAGGTTCATGGTGTTGCTTGTCTGACGAACTCAGCAAATATCTGGACAAAAGTGAATATGGTTCAAAGAGGTTCGAATGGTGTCATGTGAAGGTGGCAGATGAATTATTTTTGAAAAATGAAAGTCTGTTGGCACACCTATAGCCACTAACTTTTATTTGCTTTTGCAGCTGTCTTGCTGGTCATTGCTGTAGTTCATACTGTGATGCTTTTAAAAATTATTGTCAAAAATGTTGTACTTTGCTTTTGTTACAGTATTTATTTATGATTGTTGCATTTATATTAATGCCTTTATGTTCAAAAACTTTTTTGTGATTTGTGTCTTTGAATCAGCATACCACAGTTATGAGTGTATTCATTATCTGTGAATTAATGAACTGTTTTTCATATTTCTTGCAAAAAGGAAAGTTAAAGCTTTTGATGTGGCAATTGTACAAAATTTGAACTTGTGTAAAGTTGCATAGGGTTAAACACTTAGACCACCAGTATGCAGATGTAAGCACCAGAATTTTTCTAAGTATATCATTGCTCGATAAGTGAACTATGTTCACACAATTGGCGCCAAGCTACATAGAACAACATACTGTGCTTAAGTCTTTGAGATATTTATGTCAGGCATAACTAAAGTGTGTATCATTCAGTACAATTGAACTTTCATCACTTGGGATACCCATCTGTGCAGTAATTTACCCCTTGAAAAGGGGTCTGAGGATTATTTTCTGAGCTGTTACCATTTTCAATACCTTTTAAAACCATTATTTGCTATTTCTATCAATATATTTTGCTCATACTCAATTAATATTTCCTAAATGTCATAAATCAGATGAATATTTGGATATCAAGAAGGAACCTGGAAGCTAGTGGTCAAAATGTGAAAATTCAGTCTGATAAAAATCTAGTTCTAATGTCTATAACTTCTGATCTGCACTTCCTAGCCCAATTCTGACAGCACATTCGGAAAGAGCAAGGTAGAAATATCTGGAACTGCCAAGTTTCAGACCTATAGCTTGTACAAACTGAACTTAAGGGCCCCAAAAAATCTTTCAAAATGAACATTTTGATCCACAAGGACAAAAATGGATGCCCACTTAACACTTTTTAAGCCGGCGTACGATATATTCGTACTTCGATTTTGGCCTAAAAAAAGCAGTTTTCGGTTGCCTTACCAATGCCTTGGTTCCTCCGCCGATTGCGCTAGAGAGCTGTTCAAGAGCTCAAATGGATCAGCCAGTCTAGTTGATTGCACTCATAAGAAATATTTTGGTTGGGGGATGCGGATTTTTTGTGACTGACGTCATAAGTGAAGTAGTTTTGGGGTTATTTTGGCTCATGTTGCTTGGCCAAAGGCTCAACTGCTAGGCCAAAGTGTTTCTCTGAAGTTTTCATTGAAAACTAGGCTCGAGTCCGAGTCTTTTGAGCCTTTGATCGACTTTCTAGCATTTCTGGTTCAAAACTTATGATCTTAAATAAACAAATTAATTAATTATCTAATTAGCTAATTAGTCAAATATTTTTACTAACTTACATCACAACTTTTAACCCCAAAACCCCAGCAGGTCATCCAAAGTATCAAAAGGACTCAGATTACAGCCTAGTTTCCAGTAAAAACTTCAGCGAAATACTACCACCTAACGGTTGGCGCCCAGGGGCAGGCAGAGTGGGCCAAAGTGGCCTAAAAGTCCTCCACTTGTGACGTCACTCACAAAAAACCCTCACGCCCAAGCTTAATTTTTTTCGAGTGCAGACTAGAAGACTTCTCGTGTCTTTTTGAGACTTTTACCGGGTCTGTAGATCATACCAGACTGGAGAAATTCCCGCACAAAGCCACATGTGTTTAGGCGTTTTTTTCCCGAAAATCCCCGAAACCAGCCGGACGCCAAAGTGTTAAACGTTGAAGGCCATAACATCTTAAACTGCTTGGTCTTTTGATTTGAAAGTTGGGGATTTTTGATTGCTCTCATAGAGACATATTTGGGCAATTCTAAGCAAAATCTAAGATGATGCTAATGGAGGCACTAGTTGAGTTGGGCTGGAATCACCCCGAATGCGAGGGCTGACGTACATCATTTGAGGTATTTTAGAAAATGCTATGTAGTAAGTGCCATGTTAATCCCTTTATTTTTGCATGCTCTGGATTGTCCAGTAGCCTTGTTTTTGTTGAAGAATATGCCACACTTCTGGCTGGAGTTGTGGAGTCAGAGTTGCAAGGAGTTGGAGGTTTTTGGGTGGAGTCGTATTCCAAAGAACACTAGGAGTCGAAGTCTGTTTTTTATCTGACTCCAACTCCAGAAGTCTAATTGAATCATTTTTACATCACATTTCTTAGTTGGGAATTCATGTTGAAATGGTACAATTTCTTTAGAAACCTTTTTTGAAACGTGGAATTCTTGCTGTGCATGACAATTTCCAATGATTGCTCATTGCTACAAAATTAGTTAGTTTTAGCCTAAAGACTTAACATCATAGGAAGAACGCTTTCGTAACACTTTTAGAGCCGCCTGGTTTCGGCGATTTTCACAAAAAAAAAGCAGTTTGCAGTTGCCTTACCAACACCCTAGCTCCTCCGCCCATTGCGCTAGAGAGCTGTTCAGCGGCTCAAACGGATCGGCCAGTCCAGTAGATTGCACTCGAAAAAAATTTTTTTGGTTGAGGGATGCGGTTTTTTTGTGAGTGACGTCATAAGTGGAGGAATTTTTGGCCACCTTGGCCCACTTTGCCTGGCCCTGGGGGCCAACTGTTAGGTGGTAGTATTTCGCTGAAGTTTTTACTGGAAACTAGGCTGTAATCTGAGTCCTTTTGATACTTTGGATGACCTGCTGGGGTTCCGGGTTCAAAAGTTGTGATGTAAGTTAGTAAAAATATTTGACTAATTAGCTAATTAAATAATTAATTAATTTGTTTATTTTAAATCATAAGTTTTGAACCAGAAATGCTAGAAAGTCGATCAAAGGCTCAAAAGACTCGGACTCAAGCCTAGTTTCCAATGTAAACTTCAGCGAAACATTTTGGCCTAGCGGTTGGGCCCTAGGCCAGGTAACATCAGCCAAAATGACCTTAAAACTACTTCACTTATGATGTCAGTCACAAAAAATCCGCATCCCCCAACCAAAATATTTTTTTTCGAGTGCAATCTACTAGACTGGCCGATCTGTTTGAGCTCTTGAAGAGCTCTCTAGCGCAATCGGTGGAGGAGCTAAGGGGTTGGTAAGGCAACCAAAAACTGCTGTTTTTTAGGCCGAAATTGAAGTACGAAAATATCGTACGCCGATTCTCAAAGTGTTAATTGTTATATCTATTATGCGAAACCTATACCACTGAGCTAATAGCTACTATGAGTATTGGCTGAATAGTGTTCTGTAAAACATCGTCACTTAAAATATCAGGAGGTAAATTCGAACATGGTGATTGGCCTTAGTGGGAAACTAGACCGAAAAGGTTAAGAATCGCTAGACTCTAGTGCAGTGGTTACCAACCGGGTGCCTCACCCTAGGGTGCTATTTGCAATGCTCAGGGGTGCCACGAGCTAATATGTATGTTTTGTAATTTGTCATTGAAAAGATGTTTTCAAAATGTTGTCAAACCTTAAACCAAATTGCTATGGGTTTGCCACTAGGTGCTGCAAATTATATTGCTCTTTTGTAGGTTGCCGCAAGCTCAAAGGTTGGGAACCACTGGTGTAGAGGTTGGGCTCTTGGTCAGGCAACATGAGCCAAAATGGCCAAAAACCTACCTCACTTACGATGTCACTCACAAAAAACCTGAAACCCCAAACCAAAAAATTTTGTTACATTGCAGACTCGAAGACTTGCTGAGTTTTTTGAGGGTTTGAACAGCTCTCTAGCGCAATCTGCTGAGGAGCTATGCGGCTGGTAAGACAACCGAAATATGCTTGACTTTAGCCCAATTTCCAGGTATGATATATTTGTACACTGGCAGCCAAGATGTTAAGCGTGACAAATTAACTATATACCTATAAAATAGAAAAAGTGTTCCTTTTCCTTGACAATTAGCCTACATTATCTAAATCTGTATTTTGAAGTTGTTTTGCGCATGCAAAATATTAACAATACCATTCCAGGTCACCGCAGCAAACCACCTCCTCCAGTTCCTTTTTCTGCAAATGCCAGAACTGATTTGTACATTGCTCTGTATGATTACCAAGCCCGTACAGACGATGATATAAGTTTCAGAAAAGGTTGGACGATTGTTTTTATTTGATTTGCTGTAATTATCCTGTCATTACAAACAAGTTATATCTAGCCTTGAGTCTACTGTGCTGTGTATACCATATAGTTGCGTGGTCGTATGTTTATATGTTGGTGGATATACTTAGCACAAAGTACTCAATGATTCCTTCCCTATGTGACTAGTTATGTTTTTGCATTTTCTGTAGTGAAACAATGCGATTTATCTAAAATCTTAAGTTTTCTGATGACTTTACTTGTAAAGTTTCCTCATTAATGTTGTTGAAAATAAAGTTATATTCCAATGATTCATCATCACAACAAAAGGTGAATTATGTTGCAAAAACATTTCACCTTACATGATAATTATATGGACTAAGCATACATATATGTGTACTTAATAATCATCTCAATGATTTTGTAGAGCAAGAAATTGCTTAAACTTAATTCTCCTATGCATTTTGTTGCTTTTCTAAATCATCAGAATGGAGAACATCCAATGTCCCCAAGCTTGAATTTAAGAAAGCAAGAACCGAAACAAACGTTTCAGGGTGCTTCTCCTCTGTACATGGACTTTGATTGTTTTCACATTGTCAGTCCATGTCAAGTGATCCAGAACTTTATTATCTGATCATGAGAACAAAATTCATAACATTTCATAAGCAGAGAGCTGTCATCCCCTGATTTCAAGCACTCCGTATTTTTCAAATTGCACCAGTATTCACAAAGTGATTGCTGGTTGAAATTTGCAGTGTTCCCATTTAATTTTTGCCTATACTTTTATGAATTTAGTGCTGTGACTGGAAAACCCTTGTGTCTTTTTCATCTGCAAATATTTGTAGTTGGAATTATGCGGGAATGTATCAGAACATGTGCTTAACAAAAATCAATCATTGGCACTTCTCTTATGGCATTTGACTTACGTAAATCATTCTCAAGGAGGACATACCTTTTGTGTGTGTGACCATATCTCAATCACTCATAACTTGAAAGGGTCAACTAGTATGGAGTTCATTCTTGTTTTATTTGAAAGCTTAGAAGAAAAGATATTCTTGGTTTCAGCAAACATTTGCTTATTTAACCATTTAATGTTGTTTTTACCATTTTAAGCATCTAAGGTTATCGTAACTCATAATATATGAACTTGAGCACGCTACAATAATATGGTCTCCAGGCGAAACTATCTACAAAAACCTGAAGAGTTTACATTCATTTCTTGTAAATAACACGTTTTTACTACATTCTGATAGCAGGTTGAAAATAAAACAGTTTTTAAAAAGTTTATAAACACAAGAATTGAGGTTTTATTAGCCTTGTTTCATAATTTTATTAGTTTTACTCTAGGTGATATCCCAACTATCAGATATTCACGAAAATGCAAAATAATATAAGTGCTGTGATTCATTTCACAAACAAGTGCTGTTTTAATGTTCAAAAACATAAAAAACTTGTTTACAGAGCACTTTGCTGTGCAGAAAGTTGGAAACAGTGAAAAAGCTTTCATAAATACGTTTCAATATCTCAGCGATTTCGTGAAATACACAAAAAAACATGTTGCATTATCTCAGTGATTAACTAGGGTTCTAAGGTCACCAGTGAAAAACTATCTTTCTTGTTTTGTTCAGAATGGAACCTTGCACGTTATTGTGAAATATTGAATGAAAACATTCAGGGATATAGGAGTAAAAATCAATCAAAATTCCAATACCAAAATTCTAATAAAGTTTTGGCCAAATCTTTAAAAGCATCAAAATTTGAAATGTTTGCATTATTTATTAAACACATGTCCATTTCACAAGTTTCAAATTTTTTGAGCTCAGAATTTCTGAAATTTTTCTCCTTGTAAAATTTTATGAAATTTCATGAATGTTAGAGCACAATCTGTTTTGCTGGATCACTTGACATGGAATGATTTCATACCAATGATGCCATAAGTAATCAATTGCTTTTGTTACTTACTCTGCAGTATCATTTTTTGCCAAGCTTATGGGTAAATATAGCTTATTAATGATGACAGTTTCATGAATTTTAAAGATGATCAACTGGAAATTTTGGACAAAGACCAAGGTGATTGGTGGCGTGCAAGATTGCTCAGCCGTAATGTTATACCAAATGAAGGATATATTCCTTCAAACTATGTTGCTAAATACAGTTCACTGGATTCGAAAACGTGAGTCTTTAGAAACTGTTTCTTTCATGCATATCTATAAAGTTGCATTGAATGGCTTTGGATTAATCTTACCTTTGAATTTCAAGTTGTTACACAAAACACATACTCGCATGACACTAGTCCACAGAAAAAAATGCCATTTCATAGGTCATGCGAAGGCATAACATCTCACTGGAAATATTTGAATATGTAATTAAATACACTTTCAGGGCATACTATTGTTGTGATTCATCAACAGGGATTACACCCTTTGTTGAAAACAACTCAGTAGGCTATGTGGTTGGCATTTTGTTGGTGGTTCATCTGCACAGATTGACTGATGATTTGCTTTAGGATGCCTCAACTGCTTTTTGACTTTTCTTCAACAGTGTGATGTCATGTTAATGTTGGACAAACATATGCTGAAAGTGCTTTGATCAAGATTTTATGACATTTGTTTACAATCTGCAGGTTGTTCTGTATTTATGCAATTATGAACTATTTTTCATTCACGATACATTTTGCTTTGCAACTTGAAACTCATGAAATGAGCCTCCACAAATGTGGAGCAGTTGAATCAATCAGTAAATCTATTGAAAGTAATATTCAATTGCATCACCTTCACAGAGACTAATTGCCTTACAGTTATGTGCAAGTGTGTGTTGCTGCAAAGTTATGAACTTGCAGTAATGTAGAGCTTTTCGTGTTTGAAACCCCTTGGATAGTTTATTTAAAGCTTGTGGGAATCAGATGTAAATTTTAGTATAATTTTGACACCCAAACACTTTTCTCACCGTTATTTGACATGACTTTTGTGCAATAGATAGAATTTCTTACTGTCATTGCACAGGTGTTATGGCATCAGGAGTTGGAATAAAATGCTTATATCTCTTTTTCAATCTAGGAAAATCACTCTTTCTGTTTTCATGTGTTATGTCATTGTTTAATAATAACTAAATTTTTGTCTGAACTGCCAGTGCTTGTGTGATAATCACATCATTGCTTAATCAGTTGTTCTGAATATGCTGTAGGTACAGGTCACATGTTTAAATGCTTAATAGGTGGTATTATGGCAACACAAAGCGAGTAGAAGCAGAGAAGATGCTTCGCATGGCCCATAGTATTCCTGGAACATATCTAGTTCGCGACAGTGAAAGCAAACCTGGTGACTACTCTCTTTCAGGTATTTTTGGAAGTTGGTGCTTAAACTATCATTGCTAAATCAGCAAAGATAAACCTGAAAGCTTGTGTGGTGTATTGCAATGTAGTTTTTATTGTACTTTTGGCCATAGCTAATTGCCTCTGATAATACCATTCAGGATTTTTTTTCATTAATTTTTTTAATGAATTTAGGTTTGATTTTATGGTACAGTTTACATTATGTGACGTGTTTATCAGTAGTTATTACACTACTGCAGTGGTGCTTAAATCGTAGCCCGCAAGGCCCTCTGGAGTGGCCTGCGAAGCAATTTTCATTGGAAAGAAAACTTAACACTTTAATCATTTAAGATAATTTTTTAGAGAATTTTTATTGAGATTATTACTTCTTGTGGCCCGCGAAGGGTTTCTGAAAGACAAATGTGGCCCACGAGCCAAAAGTTTGAGCACTACTGTTTCCATCAAAATCTTTTATTCGTTAACTCATGCCATTCTACAAAACCAGTTTCGCATTGTTACAGAGTTATAAGCCAGCAGAGAAAAGTAGGTATTGATTAGGGTAAGACGGATAGTTCCAAAATTTGTTGTCCAGATAATGGATATATCCAGATATTTGGTCTTTGTGCTATCTGGTTAGCTGGATATTCAAAAGAAGAAACAACATGATGTTAAATTTTTAATGATGATTAAAGTATTGACTAAGACCAGGGGCGCAACCAGCTCCTCATTTCAGGGAGGGGCAATTTTCATGAAATTTCATTCAATGATGTCATTGTACTTATTCAACCATGGTACAAGTTTTCGCAAACGTTCACACAATAACAATGTATTTTTGCCCACAGACACAAAGTCCATAACATAAAAACACACACATTCTGCACAACGCTGCTTAATAAAAAACAGCGTTTTACAACAACATTGGAGGCTGAATCACCAGTGCCAAGTGAAATTTCTGACTTCACGCCATACGTGCATGCACAGAGCAGCATTCAGCATATCAAATACGCTGAGAAAACTGATGATTACGGCATAGGGCTTGGTGTTTAGGTAAGTGTGCCAGGTTAGGGTTTATGTTACAGTTAGAAAAAGAAATATAATTGAAGTCTAAGATTAAGTCCAATATTTTTCACTGGTTTTACTTATTCTGAAGTGTAGCTTGTTGTGGGTATCTGACATCTAACCAAAAAGTTTCATTTACACAAAACACATCAAAAAGTAATCGCCAAATTTTATTCCTTTACTCTGAGAAGCAAAATAACTGACAAAAAACAATAGGTCAGAAATTTCGCTTGACACCAGGCTACAGAAACTTCACAGATGGTTTTGAAACAGCGTTGTAGGCCAAGCCTCAGGTTTACAGACGCATTTTTAACACTATTTGTTCACTTGGTACAATACTCCTTGCAGAGTGGGATGCTAATTCCTAAACTGGTCAAGCCCAGCGAAAGTACGAATGCATTGTGACATGCACACCCTCAAATGAACAAATACTGCAATATTCAACCACTCAGTCACAAAGTAGAATGTGGTTGTAGTGTTCAAATAATAAGGAAGAATATAAACAATCTAACTGCATCAAAGCAGGCAACCATACGTTATTAGACCTTCTGCATCTTTCAAGAAACAAGTACATATTTTTTCTTAACAATGCCTGAAATGTAGGAATGTCACTGGTACATTGAACCTGATGAGTCATTACTACTAACAGTCGCTCTCCAGGGCAGCTTGTATAGAGCTCTGCATCCAAAATTATAGGCCACATGCAATCTTTGCATGCGTGACTTTCTGAACTTCCACCATATTTGTGATGCATACATGGGTGTACAAAAGGAACAAAAATGTACATTTTTAACTACATTTGAACGTTGGGAAAAAGAGGCTCGCAGCTTATTTGCTGCACAATATTTTTATCGCAGTTGTCTCTGAATGTCTTTGTCATCTGAGAACTGAGTATCCAGTACAGCTCCCAGATATTTGTAGTGGTTAACAGATTTTAGATTTTTGCCACCTATTTGTCAGTAGTGGTGGGGCTGTGGTTTTTGTGGTCGTAGCCGCAGTTGAAAATATTTCCATGTGATTCTGTATAAGCCTGACACACAGCTAAAAGTTTTCTTTGCAACGTTTCCGAAAATGAGAACTTTTCAGTTTTAATCAAGATGCAGAACGTACGATCAGGATGGAGTAAAAATTAGTATCCTCATACAAACAGCTGGTTCCGTACTCAACTAGTGTAGGAAGTCATGGCTTTAGTGTGATAGATATATAGGCTACTACAGTAGTAAACCTGCCTAATTTTCGTCTTGTTTGGCAATTTCGTTCTAGCTCTATTCTTCTGGCATATTTTTGAATTTCTATCACAAACGCAGATCCCAAACTTAGGGACAGCCTATGTCAATGGTGAGGGGATCTTTGAATGCTACCATTTCTGACAAAACGGGTCATGTGTCTTGTGTCTTTGGCACATAACGGATCAGGTGTGTTTGGGGCAAAACAGCTTTTTCTGCCATCCATGAATTGTGTGAAACGTTTTAGAATCATGCTTAAGGTTATGAGCTTTCAGGGCTTGGTTGCAAAAGTTAGGGTCTTGCAAAGCGTCACTTGGAACCAAAGTGGTCTAGTAGGTAGGTGCGTTCAACACTTGACTAGCACTCATATGACACTTTACTAAACCTTTTTTCTAAGCCGAGGTACTGGGATCAACCCAGAAAGACACCAGAACGTGGAACAGCCCTCATGCTAAATTTAGGTAAAAACTATGAGGTTTGGAACCGAAAATGCAGCTAAACAACATTTTAACAAATGTACTACATTAATAATGATGATTCCGGTTTGCCCCTAACAAAAATAATCAAAAGATTGTAGAAGAACAAGTGGTTTGATGTGGCGCTAACTGTTATGTCAAGATTTCTACAAACAGTTTGAAAGTTCAAGCAATTTGCATGGTTCAACAGTACCCTAATGTTATAAAGTTTCATGAAGGCAACTTGAGGCTTGTCTAAGAAAAATAGTACACAAACAAATAGATAAAAGTGCCTTAGAAATACGAACATTTTAAACTCTCTCCCAAGTTGTGACACTTCCAGCATATTTGTGGTTAATTAACAATCATTTACGAAATTTTCGATTAGATACACTGTCTCAAGATAAATCTTGTAAGGAGATAATTTACTAGTATGACAAAGAAAAATTCCAAGAAGACTTCTTAAAAATGATTGGAATATAAAATTTCATCTTCTTTCTTTGAGAGTTTCTGCAGATGTCAAAATTGCTATGCAATGTTTCAAAAATTTCGGGGGGCGCAAATGCCCCCCCTCTGGTTGCACACCTGGCTCAGACTCATATAATCCATTTAGCAGTCAAAAAACAAAGACCTGTTACTCCTGTACTTTAGCTAACTTTACACAGAACAATGAAAAAAGACATTTGTAATGTTTACTTTTCCTGCAATGCAATTCTAATAAAGCACAATGCATAGATTGTTGAATCATTTAGGCAGGACTGGAGTTTTGTAGCTGAGTGCGCATGCACTTCTGCTTTCACAGAAGTGGGTTGGATGGTAAGCAGTTCTCATAAAGAATTTGAACCACAGGTATCACACTTTGCCCTCTCGCCATTTGTTGAACATTGGCAGTAGCCCCACACAGGGTTTTTGAAACGTTTGGATTCCATTTCACTGTTTTTTTAGACACTTAAAAAGCATAGGCCATACACTAGACTCGAAGCGTTTCAACTGAATCTCTTTGTTAATGCGGGGAAGTTTAAAATTTTACTGTCGCACATCAGTTGTTTTGTGACGTAATAGAAAGAATTTTCCCTGACATTCTAGAGAATACAGAACAGTGAATAAAGGTTTTAAGGTCAGCGGGAAGCCACTTACCACTGTAAGAGCACTGTGGCATGATAGGCTGCCTGGAGCTGAGAACAAGGCAATTCCAAGTTTCTTAATGTCACACAAATATATAAAAGCAAGTAATAATGTAATTCCTTTATTATCCGGTTAACTGACAAAATGTTATCCGGATATCGGATAGCTGAAAATGCCTTGGTAACTGATATCCAGATAGTCCAACCCTAGTGCTAATTCAGCTGAATAATTTATATTCATTTACCCCGATACATGTTCTGAACATGGTTTTATACAGGGTGACACAAAAAAACGGTTATCACCAAAAATCGATTAACTTCCAAAATTTTATTTAGATTGACACAAAACTTCAGCTACATTAGGTGAAGCGTGTGTAGCAGACATCTCCAAAGTTTCAAGTCTGTACTACAAAAACTCTTTGTTTCACTGGCACTCGAAAAATGTGCTCCAAATGAGCTCCCCGGTGCTGCAGGCCCATTTGAATCTAGGCACATTTGGCTCGTTGTCGTCCTCGAACCAGAATGGTCCAATGGTGCCATGTTTGGAGATGGCAACCCAGGCAGTGCACTTCACAGAGTGTAATGGCCATTGCAGACCATGCTCAGGGGATGCACTACCCCAGAAGATGTTGTTCTTAGAGTTCACGTGACCTGACAACAGAAAATGTGCCTTGTCCGAAAACCAGACATTGTCAAGAAAGTCTGGCGCAGCGTCAATCTTGTCGCAAAACCACTGGCACATGATCACTCGCTTCCTCATGTCGTCAGGTGTAA
>JGI24021J15306_10007196_pt1 | contig 13528 bp, 7 predicted proteins | sample Ectturendosymbi1_FD_15306 | JGI IMG/M metagenome (IMG submission 15306) | reverse complement strand
ACCTTTGGTTTGCTTTCGTGTCTTGTTTAAAGCAAGGTCTTTGTAGTTCGTTAGCTTTTGTCCAATTGTGGTGGGTCTTTTGTAGGTAATCATTGCCTTCGGGTTTAACTTTTTTTCTTTTTGTGTTAGAGTAAGCAGATGGGGAAAAGATGTAGCCCAAACCTCTGGGTCTTCTTTCTTGTCGCATTTTGAGGGCCATAGTCTGTCTTCCCAATCAGATGCCAGTGCTGTCATGTCATTAGTCATGTTCAAGGGAAATTTTGAACGGATCGCTTTTTCTTTGAGTCGGTTTAAGCTGCTGATGATTACCTCATAAAATAAATCTAAAATAAATAATCAAAAAAAAGTTACCTAATTATGGGATGAATTACTTTGTTTGTTTATTTTAGAGCATAACTTTTGAACCAGAAACCCCAAGTTGATTAAAGTATCAAAAAACTCGGATTTTTTAGCCTAGTTTCCAATAAAAACTTGAGCGAAATACTGCCATCTAGCAGTTTGGGCCTAGTGTCAGATGAAGTGGGCCAAACAGGCCTAAAACAACTCTTATTATGACATCACTCACAAAAAAACAAAACACTTTTTTCATTGCAGACGCAAAGACTTGCTGAATCTTTTGAGGATTTGAACAGCTCTCTAGCACAATCGTTAGTGAAGATCTTCCCGCACAAAAACACGTGCAAACTGCTGGATTTTAGCTTTTGCCTACCGGAATGGAACGTGTTAATGCCATACATCTGAAACTGCAGTGCTGGTCAACAGTAGTGGTCACAAATTTGCAACAACCCCATCTCAAGAATGATCCCATTTGTGGAACACAAAGTCCACACACAAACTTTCCCTCTGAATGGTTGAGGTGAAATACTACACAAAGGCAGGTTGGTGGGAAAGTCCACATTCTCTTCTCATGAAGAGTTGGTGTTGCATCTCGTACAGTGCTGTGAAACTGAAGTTGAAGCATAGTTTAAGCACCATGAATGCAAGTTAGGAATGGAGCAAATAGCACGAGTATCGAGTAACTAATGCCAGACATTTAGAACTGCAAAGCTGTCACAACATTAGTGGTCACCATTGTCATACAACCTAGTCTCAACAGTATTATTTCGACAAAGCTTTTAATGCTGCCATCATTACAAAAACTTACTGTTGAGATGTACTATATATATGCTTTGCTGTTCTATGAATTTTGAATGTATTCAAGTAATACGATTGTGAGTTTTAACCTGAGTGTGGTTAAGGTTTGACTTTAATGTCCAAAGTAGATGAGGAACTTGAATATTTTCAGTGTAAGCAGCTCTTTAAGATACTATGTTGTAAGTATGTTGATCAGATATGAGTTGACTGCCAATACTTGTTAATTTGATTTGGAAACCTCATTAAAGAATGACTACAAAACTTCTTAATTTTTTATTGTCCTGATTCAAGAGATGTAAAGCAGGGGTCAGCAACCCCTGGCACACGTGTTACTTGTGGCTCGCGAGATGGTTTTTCATGGCACACCAAGTGATTTAATGCGCACGTGAAATCACCTCAAGAAAGTCACTGCAGATACTGATGTAGCCTATCAATTCAACTCCCGAAAGGCATTTTTTTGTCAGAATAAAAAAATTAGAGATGTTGACTTCATGGTAGTAATACTGTGTATTATACTGCAATATATTTACAGAATTTAGCTTATGAAATCAGTTTAATGGCTTTTTCCAAGAAACTTAAATTAGACTCCAGATTTCAGTTTTCTTTCTCATGACGACTGAGCTGTGTGTGTGCGCTGTTGTTAAAGCGTTGTTTGCCGAACATCAAGCATAAAACGACACTTTGAAACAAAGCACAAGATATCCTTTAAGATCGACACAGAGAAGATTGAATTACTGAAAAAGGTGGTATCTCAATACAAAAACCAAAGCAGGATTTTCAAGAAAGTGATTCTTAGCACAAATCGAATAACTGAATGTTGCTACAAAGTTGTGGAGTGCTTTGCTAAATATGGAAAACCATTCACTGACAGGGTATTTATTAAGGAGGCCTTTTTCAGTTGTGCCGACGTCTTGTTTGATGAATTACGTAACAAAAGTACCATAATTTTGAGAATGAAGGATATGCCTGTTTCTCCTAGGACAATTAGAGAGACGCATCAACGGACATTGCTAAAGATGTACATAAGCAGCAAACTATTGCCTTTCAGCGTAGCTCTTGACGAAAGTATAGATATAAACAATAAACCTTGCAGTTGTAACTAGTAATGCAATGACAACGTGGTGCATGAAGAACTTTGTTGCATGAAACGCATGTATGTTACTACTAAAGGAAAAAATATATGCGACACCTTCACTAAGCATTTTGAGGAAAGAAGGGTTGATGCAAAGAAGATATTCTCAGTTACAACAGATGGTGCACCTGTTATAGGACCAGTGTCGAATTAAGGAAGCGCAGGGCCTGTATAGCATATTAACAGTGTAAGGCAGTGGTTCCCAACTGGGGTGCCGCAGCACCCTGGGGTGCCATTTACAGTGCCCAGGGGTGCCGCAGGCTAACACGTTTTTTTACCATATCATTAAAAATACATTTTCAAACTGTCATCAAACCTCAAAGCAAATTGCTATGGGTGCCATAAATTATTATTTTTTTCTGTAGGGTGCCGCAAGCCTAAAAAGGTTGGGAAACACTGGTGTAAGGCCTAATTAAAAAAAACGCTTGAACAAGTGAAAACTATAAAATTATAAATTCTGTGGGTATCCATGCAGTGGTGTAATGAGGGGGGCAAGGGGTGAAAGTCTCCAAATCACTATGGGGATGCCAAATCTCTGCAGGGGTGCCAAAAATCTCAACAATGTCACAAGTACTTTCTTCTGAAAGACCTCAGGTTCAAACATGGGGAGCCTAACTTGCTTTTCGCCCTGGGCACCACCTAATCTCGTTATGCCCCAGCATCAATGTAAATGCCATTAAGTATATTGAATTTAGTAAGTAAGCCAGGCTCCATATCTTTTTCATCAAAAACAAATCTATGTATGTTTTTACTAAGGAGTACATACTGTACAGCTCACGTGTATAGTACAAAGTCAGTAATTAATGCTTCCAGACTCATCAAGAAATTTGATCATTGCTGTATCTAAACAGTGTAGTCTCAGTATGTGTTGAAGTTGATTGTCATGAACAGCAAACCTAAGATTGTATTTTCTAGTCTTGTCCACCGCAAATTTGTTCAAGATACTGGTAGTATCTATTTTGCATAGACATTCATGCTCTGTACTCTTTAGAATCAGGCTGTTCAGCTTGTTTTGTCTGATGATGCTCCTTTTTATTCATTCTACCATCTTAAATTAAAAAAATGACTGTTCTTCACTGCAGTTGATTACTCTAAAAGATAAAGTGTGCAAATCATTTCCTACATTTGTAAAAGAAGACTCCAAGTGCACTACCTAAAGGCTAATGAATAGGTGCCAAATCTAGGGCTGCTAGTAAGGTTTTTTAAATTCTGTATTTCTAATCAGGTGTGGATTTTAGGGGAGGCGAATGAGGTGGTCGCCTCAGCCCACTTTTTTCAGAGATGCCGTGAGGGCCCTCCTTTTGAGAGTTTTGCACCTATTTCTGCATTGCTTTGTGCAAAAGCTTATTAATCCCTTTAGAGCCACATTTATTAGCTCTGAAGCAAGTCGAATCTGTGACCAAATAAAGCAATATTATGTGCAAATGTGCCAAAAGGGGCCCATCAACAACTATATTGTGTAGACCAGTGGTTCTCAAAGGGGAGTCACTTGGTTCCCTTAGTGAGGAATTTTTAATCCCTTCGAGAAAATTTGTTCATGGGAGGAATTGGGGAGCAAAAGCTGTGGATGAAAAAACCTTAAGTTTTTAATATTAGTTTTGTTCAACACATAAAAACTTAACAGCGATGTTGCTTTAGATTGGAATGCTTGCAATACGCTAGAAACAAGCTACTTCATCATTTCATCCAGTTCAATTCAGGCACTGCTAGGCCACACCTGACCTCAGGGCAAGTGTTGAGCAGCCATTCAATTGTCTCATCATCCAGGATCGTCAGGCCGTGCAATCCAAGGGGAGGTCAGTGAATTGGACATTGGAGAACAACATGGTCGACAGTTTGTTCTTTAGCGCCATACTCACAGGCGCCACATAGGAGGCCGTCCACCATTTGTACAAGCAGGAGCAGAAACATCTGACACTGGTGTGAGGGGATTTAAGCTGGACCCAGGGCCGTTGCCAGTGGGGGGGCATTGGTGCCCGGCCCCCCCGGTTGCTGCATACATCCAGTACTGTATTTTAAAAATGTGATCCCCCTTCTGGTGTTTGGCCCCCTCTGCTGCTAAATCCTGGTGATGGGCCTAGACGGACCCACGCTGTTCTTGGCAGGGCCACCAGGAGTGTGGGTTGTTGATGAAAGTACCAAGGTTCATGGCACTCTCCAACTTTCCACATTCCACCGCACTTCTGTTATTGTCATCAGATGAGTTGTGGTGCAGCAGGTACAAAATGGGTGTCTTGATTTGAGATGCCGGGCATTCTCAGTAAATGGACAGGTGAGAGCTGAGTGGAACAGGGGTAGTTTGGCTCCTTTGCGACAAACCTCAGCAGATTGGATGCCTGCGTGAATAAGAAGGTTGTCCGCCGGTGTAGGATGCAGGCATCCAGTTTCACTTCGCAAGGCGCCATTGATGGAAGGGTCAATGAGGCAAGTGTGAGCACTGCTGCACCAGAGCGCAGTTCTCTGATGTTGAATGTAACAAGGCTAAGATGGCTATTCGCAGCGTTGTTGCTCCAGCACTTCAGCCAGAGCCAACAAACCGCCTCAAAAATTTGCAATGCGTGATGTCAACTTTTGCAAAGTACCTCGAGATGTCGATGATGCGTGAGCAACCTGTCCAACATTCCTCCGAGGTAAATGTGCTTGAATCAAAAGGGCAAGGTTTCGTTGATGTTCAGTTCAAGTTGAGCTTCCTTGATGTTGAGGTGGATGACTGCCAACCATGTCTGGTGACTTGGTGGGCTTAGNTCCCCCCAAATAATACTCCAACCCCTCTCAAATTGAAATAAGAAACAATACAAATCAGTGGAGCTTTTGTCAANTCCCTTGCACAAACATAAAGCCTCTATTGAAGANTTTCTGGCCACAGTTCTGCTGCCAACACTGCTTTTGTAGTACAAAACTTAATGTCCAGGTCTGGAGGTATACACTTANGTTTGCCTTTGCTGCNCACTCCTTCCACTGTTTGTCAGTCTCCATCAGCATACATGATTGCTAGGTCATTGGCGTATGCATAGTTTCTGGAGACGGTGGTTGGCAGATCAGAGATGTAGATGTTGAAAAGATGGGTGTTAGGACGGATCCCTGTGGGATGCCATTCTTCTTCTTCAGGCGACGTAACCTGCTCCATTTGTCATTGCCAGTGGTAAGCGTGAAGCTGTGATAATCAACCAGCTCCATGACCAAGCGGACTATGCGCCTTTTAGGTAGCAATCGCAGTAACTTGCAGGTATAAGCTGCTTTGACTGCAGTGACTGATGTTATTTATTAAAGATTCTGTTTGGTTCATAAGTGTCTGTTGTTTCTTCACAGAAGGTAGTGTGAAATTTATGCAGTTATCAATTGTGACCTTTGTTGGGTAGGAATTGACAGAGTTTGGGTTTGTAAGGGAGGGATGTGAGAAAAACTTTGAGAACCACTACTGTAGACAAAGAACAACTTAAAATCAAATATCTTCAGACAATTTACAATGTGAAATGCATTTTCATGCAGACGCAAATTCCTAGACAAAATGAAAAATTTAACTTTCAGTGAATAACGTTTCTGTATAACATGTACAAAATATAGAGCCCCTTTCTGGGAGCTTGCCTTGGGCACCTACATTCTAATATTCACCCATGCATATAATAAAGAACAAATTTCATGCAAAGGAGTGCAGGACCTATAGCCGTTGCCACATTTGCTACAGTTGTTAATCTGGCACTGGATAGGACAACACCATGTATTTGCTACTCTTGTTGAGCTAAAAATTTGTCACCCTGTTGTGAAGTTGCACTGTATTGTTCATCAAGAAAAACTTTGTGTGAAGATTTCAAATTCTTCTCTCAAGGATGTAATGTCAACCATAATCAAAATAGTAAATTTCTTTGTCGCACGCTCTGCTACAAACAACACACAGACAGTTTCAATCTTTGCTTGAAGAGATGGAAAGTGCATACCATGATGTGCCTCTGCTCTGTAGTGTCAGATGGTTAAGTCATGGTAAGGTTCTTTAGAGTTATGTCAAATGTCTAGTCGAGATAAGGGCCTTTTTGATAGGGCAAGGCCTGACCTACCATGAAGAAAACTGGCTGGTCAACTAATGTTTCTCACACATAATATGACTTACCTTAACGAACTTAATCTTCATCTGCAGGATCCAGGACAGACAGTGGTGGGTCTTTTTCAGGGTATTGAAAGGTTTTGTAGCAAAACTGGTTGTCCACACAGGACATCCAAACGGCAACTTTTCGCTACTTTAAACATCTGAAGGCTTTCTCAGTGTATCACCAAGTTAAAGCAGCTGAAATTGATATATACATGTGAGGGATTTAACCTCTCAATTTCACAATAGATTTCAAGATTTTCAGCATCTTCGTACATTGTTTCTTTTCTCATAAAGCCTGAGAGCAGCGAAGAATTGAACTTATCTGCATTTGAATGGATGGACATCGAAGACTTTCAGATGCAGCTGATCGATTCAAAGAATCCTCATTCTGGTTATCAAAATTCGTCGACTTACAGAAATAGCTGGAAACAATTGAAAACCAACAAACAAATATTTTAACATGTTGGAAATCTCTGCCAGAGAAATTTGATTGTCTGAAGAAGATGGCAATAGCTTTGCTCTCTGCATTTGGATCCACTTATTTGTGTGAACAAATATTTTCACACAAAATTTATACTCAGACTCATCATAGCCGACTTATGGAAGATCATTCAGAAGCATTTGTTCAACTGGAAGTGTCCAAATATAGTCCCAATATTACAGAGCTGTGCAAGGAAACGCAAGGANAATGATGCCCTTANAAAGTGNCTCTTTTGANTGCATTCAATTTTACCTAATAAAATTAATGTGCTAAATTTGTCACTTACCTGTTTACTATTCAAATCAGGTGTTTNACAGTGCAAAAACCAAACACACAAAAACGTTTGGCACACAGAACTATTTACATCTTAAAATTATTCGTAAACTGACACACTGTGTTCAAAAGGTTGCCAACCCCTGATGTAAAGTAAAGCAGTCATCCAAAAACATTAACTTCACCATGGCTTTTAAGAAACATAATGCTATCAGCAGTATGGCTTTTAAATTTTTAATATTTTTACTAATTTCTGTGACAGTGAATGTGATCTTGTGTTTCAGAGCATTTGTCTATCTCTGTGTGTGTACTATGGCATTATGAAATACCTAATAAGAAAATAACAAAGTAGGTTAGTGTTACTACTATATTGCATTTAATGGCCACTGTTGCCCCTCAACAAGTTCGTCTTACTTCAAAACACTCACACATTGGTGAAAATCGTCAGGCACACAGCCATGATGGTTTTGTCACATTTGATGTTGGATCTCAATACAAAGTTTTGGAAACCATTGGTAGTGGTTCTTATGGAGTAGTTTGTTCTGCTATTGATATAAAAACAGGTAAGCAGTCGGGTTTTGGAATGCTAACCACATGTAAAATTAGAAGTTGAAGTTTGTAGATACATTTGATCAGTGATAGGTTAATATCAATGTTGAGTTTGCCCACCAGTGTAATATGTTTTTATAACACTTCAGCATTCTTTTGTTTTCAGATAAACATGTTGCAATCAAAAAGATCATTAATCCATTTGACGTTGTGACAACTGCCAAGAGGACATTGCGTGAACTCAAGTTGCTTTTGCACTTCAAGCATGACAATGTTGTTGCCATTAAAAACATTATCCAAAGTTTTTCTAAAACTTGCAAGGATGTGTATCTTGTCATGGATCTTATGGAAACAGACTTGCACAATATAATAAGGTTGTTTTTATGTTTTGCAATAATTTCACTATGCCATGGCACTATTCTAATAATGTATGTTTTCATGTTTGTTTCAGAACCTACAGCATTGTAATAAATAAAAAGCCAAATCAACAAGTGTGTATGTGCGGTCAGTGAAAATTCCATTGCTTTGATTTCCAAATTGTGTAAATGCTGTCATTGCTGTGATAAGCCTAAAGCAATGCCTATGTTGCATAACATCTGGATGATTGCATGGTGAATGACTCAATATGTTTTGAAATGAAAATTTGTTAACATCACAATATTGCCTGCTTTCCATGGATTTGAAACCAAAGTCAACAGACTTAATGCTGGCATTGCTTTCAAATCACACTTGAAGGTTAAATTGGTCACTTTCCTGATAAATGAATTATTGTGAACGTAGTAATATTTTGAAAAATTATACAGTGAGGTTAGAAAATACTTCCTACTTTTACAAATGTGTAATAACAACATTTTTCCCAAGCATATGCAGTGCTAAGCTGTTTTGTGATGTCAACACCTTTGCCGCTGGTGAATGAAATATTCATACTTCAAAATCATGCAGAGAGCCACTATTTTTGTAACTAAATAACTCGCCAGGTGAGTGTGCTAGAGAGCTGTCTAAAACTTCAAAAGTTGTGTCGAGTCTTGTAGATTGCATTGAAAAAAAATTGGAAAGTTTTAGATTTGGGATGTTTGTGTGGGATGTCATAGATGGGGTAGGTTTTAGGCCATTTTGGCTCAGGTTACGGGCCCTGGGCAGCAACCACTAGATGGATTTTTTGATTCAAGTTTTTCTTGGAAACTAGGCTGTAATCTGAGTTTTTTGAGCCTTTGATTGGCTTTCTAGCGTTTCTGGTTCAAAAGTAATAGTCTAAACAACGGTGCACAACCTGCCGCATGCGGCCTTCGATAATGAAATTTGCAGCCGTCCACATGTAATTTAAAATACAAATTTGGCAGCTGTGCTGGCGTATATTGAAGCAAAACAAACGCAAGGCAAGAAAAATCAGTCGACATGATGCATAATTTCATTAAAAATTCGTTAAAATATTTGACATTTTATTATACTTTTAGGCACAAGTAAACGACGTATATCGGATGAAACCATTTTTTAATTAAATCTAGCTAATAAATATAACTCAAACTCATTGGCGGCTGTACTTAATATAAATAAAAGTAATGCAGTCAGCGATAGCAAAAAGGTTGTACACCCCTGGTCTAAAAAAACAAAAACTTCATAATTAGGTAATTAATCAGGGAATTAATTAATTCAACGCTCCCACCTTGAGCCTGTTTTATGTAAAAAACTGTACAATTGTTAATTTGGCTTATTGCAGCATTTAGCAATGCACATAGGAATATGATATTATGTGAAATTAGAAGTGCAGTCAAATGCTACATTGTTTCGAAACAAATCCTTCAAATTGAGATCAAATGATCTACCTATAGCCAAATCCATGTTATGTTTTCAGGCTGAGATAGAGATCAAACTCAATTTTGTGCTGATGGGTTTAGAGGCAAGTATTTTCATATCCCATCAAGCCTGTTGCAAGCCTTTGTTTAATTATTTTTTGAATGAAGCCTGTTTTGAGCATTTACAGGGTTCCCATGCGGTATTGAAAGTATTGTAGTTCAAAATCGGTTTTCAAGACCTTGAAGTTTTGAAATTGGACAAAATATGCATTAAGTATTGAAAAAGTATGGAAATTCCAAATACAAAAGAAATTTGAAGCATCTGAGCAGAATTTTAAGTAGTTCATTATGTATGCAGTGTTATGCAATGTGCAAAATTGAGTTTCATGATTAAGAATTTCAAAAAATGAAGAGAACTAGTGGTATTTAACGTTTTTGATTTAGTATTGAAAAGTATAGAAAATGATTTTTCAAAATGTGTGGGAACTCTGTATTTAGTATAAAAAAAATTATCGTAATGGACCTGGATGACTGGAAAGTGAAAACGTTCTTTTGCTGTTTTATGGTTGTTTTTTTAAGTTGAGATTGAGAGACTACAAATTGTTCAAAGTTAGGTGTGAAATCCAGCAAAAAGCTTGGCTTTTGTCATATTTATATAAGACTAAGACCTCATTTACATGAAAAGAGCAACGTACGTTGGTGTCAAAAAGGACTTTACTGGAAAAAAAATGGTCTTGGCGTCTTTACCACTGCCAAAAGTCTGTTATGTACTTAAGTTGATGTTGGCAGAATCATTTGTTTAGTGCCTTCTACCATGACAACTAAACACTTCGCCTAAATGTTGCTGGTATGCATTTCAAAAATTGCTAAGTGTCATACAGTGTTCACGAAGTGTGGCTGTGTTACAGAGTTGAATTTAAAATGCTGTTTGAATTGGGTTTAAAGCTTTGAGTCTGAGGTGGCATTATTGACATTTCTATTAAGTGTCTGTGGTGGTGTTTAGTGTTCTGTTTCTGCCACAACATTAAGTAACATGCTGTTTTGAAAAGACAGTTAATCCATTAATGGTAAAATATACTGTATTTTCACATACAAAGATTGTGAATTCTCAAAGCTGGCTAGTTGGTTAGCAATGTATTTGCTTGTAAGTTATTAGGCCATGTTCTAGAGGACTCACTGCAGCTCCAATGTGTATCTTTTTACCCATAGTTTAAAGCAGCTATGTCCAACCCACAGGCCGCATGTGGCGCAGTTGAAGGTTTGGTGCAGCCCAGTTAAGGTTTTCACTGTAGTAAAAGTATCCTAAATACTGACAACCTGTCCTTTTTGATAATCTCAAATTTGACATTTTTGATGCAGGTGGTCCTCAGTGCCACTTTATCACGTCTGCACCATTGTATTTAGGATTCGAAGGCTTTTATTACATTAGTATAAGCTAAATTCAGTTTGGTAAGATCAAAGTAAGCCATGCAATGCGCCGCTCTCATTAATATGTCATTCAATGTGCAGCCCTAGTTAAAACAATGATATAATATTTGGCACAGCAAGCCAGTTGGGTTGGACATGGCTGGTTTAAAGCTTTGCAAACATTCTAGATTTTAATATAAAAATGTTGTTGCCCCTCTAAAAACTTTGGAGTTGTTTAAATTGATGTACTTTCTCAAAAAGCCAAAATAGTGTATTATCATTGTCATCTTATGTGCTTGTCATTTTGTCTGCAAAAATTATTATGATAATACAAAGTTGTTATTGTAAATGCAATACTGTCTGCTGAAGATGATTTTTCAGTGTTAAAGGTTTTAAGTTCGTTATTGTCAGAAGCATTGGTTATTGTTAAATTTTCTGGAACTTTAATATTTCGCTGCAGACTTGCTACACAGAAGAGAATTTCGCCTTTCTTCTGTTGCAATTTATGTTATCTTTGACAGTTGCCTTTTTGAAGCATGCTATGTGCAACAATGAACTCAGTTATGCCCACCCTATATCAAAGAAGTTGCCACTCTCATCATTGACGCACATGTAGACAGTTACTTAAGTTCAGGTGTTAATTTTTCTGTGTATCCAGGGTTCCCATGCGGTATTGAAAGTGTATTGAAAAAGTATTGAATTTCAAAATGGGTTTTCAAGACCTTGAAAAAGTTTTGAATTTTGCCAAAATGTACATTAGGTATTGAAAAAGTATGAAAATTCTAAATGGAAAAGAAATCTCAAGTATCTGAGCAGAATTTTACTAAAGGCAAAGCACTTCATTATTTATTATTTATGCAGTGTTATGCAATGTGTGAAATTGAGTTTCATGACTAGGAATTTCGAAAAATGAAGAGAAGTAATGGTATTGAACTTCTTAACTTTAGTATTGAAAACATATTGAAAAAGTATGGAAAATGATATTTAAAAATGCGTGGGAACCCTGCTATCCCATTGATGTAATGATGTGCAGTGTTGCTCTGGAAAGCCATGCATGAAACAAAGCTTGTGCACAACCACCTCTGACTTACTTTGGTTGTGTGCAAGTGTTGGTTAGGATTACATGAGATACTTGTGGTAGCCTTCTTTTGATAGGTTTCTTTTACCTTTTGCACAAAATCGTTTTGCGTTTCATCAGTGTATTCAAATGTATCACGCACATTCTAAATTAAACTAGATCGGTTCACAATTTGCTTCAACACCAAAACTGTTCCATTCTATACTGCCTTGAATTTTTGTATCAAAAATAACGCAAACTTATTTGTGTTTTCCAGATCTGATCAATCACTAAGCGCTGAGCATATTTGCTACTTCCTATACCAGCTACTACGAGGCCTTAAGTACATACATTCTGCAAATGTCATTCATAGGTATGTCGCAACTCGTTCGATGAACTGTGAAAACTGAAAATATATATGCCTTAGTCTTTCTACTAATTGCATTACCATTCCCAGTCCAACTGACTGAGTTTAAGTTTCGAGTCCAGACGTTAACTGTCGGGTTCGTGTTCAAGTCTGAGTCTGCAACTTTCGCACTCGAGTCTGAGTCCAGGTACTGGGAAATTGGTTACAAAACTAGAGTAGTACACTTCGTAAAGAAGCATGCTACCATACAATGTGCATGTGAGAAAGTCAACCCTCGCGAGTTTAAGCAGTGCATTTCCAGGCAAAGCTAAGTTAGCCATAAGAATGGCAAAATGCGTGAGCGCAAGCTGATCAACTCCTTCAACAACAGTTAAAAATATCTATTCCTAGACGCAAAAATCTAATATTCTTCATAGCTACTTCCGCAAACACTACTAGCTAACTGGTTCATCAGATAACTGAATTAAGTTTCACTGAAGCGTCGCTAAGGAGAAGCGAAGAGGGCGAACACTCTGAACAGCACGTTTTTAGGAGAAGAGGCAAAATCGCATCTCAGGAACAGATAAAGCAAATACAATATCACATGCGATCGCAAACGCATAAACGCCTTCCATGTCTGAAACAAAGTTTCTCGTTGATTTTTAACAAGTGTACTGGAATGTTTCACGTAAATGTGTCAGTAAGTAAGTTAAATTTTTTATATTCGGATGTATATAAAAAGGCATTTAAACTCAAAATTGTCTGATCCGTGCGAGACCTGTTTAGCGATACCAGCATTAGACTTAACACTGAAAAGTCGCCAGGGACAAAAAAAGAGGTTTTCTCAGCTGTACGTTTCCATATTTCCAGGTCTTTCTCTTATTGGTTCTTAAACTGTATTTACACTTGTCTCTTATCATAGATTTGTAATATTTTGTAACAGCTGGTAATGTCCTCTGTATTCACTAAGCGCTGCATTGCTTTGCTGAGATAATGTATAAGAGCGTTGCAATGGGCAAGTTTTGCAATGTAAGATGACGTGTTCAATAAATACTTCAGAAATATTTCCAAGTACTTGGGAAACGCTATTATTCACTAGTTTCTTCCACATTTTCCGAGTCCTGAACAGTTGAGTTTAGAGCAGCGGTTTTTAACCTTTTCGGTCTAGTTTCCCTCTAAGGCCAATCACCAAGTTCGAATTTCCCTCCTGATATTTTTAGTGACGATGTTTTACGGAACGCTATTTAGCCAATGCTCATAGTAGCTATTAGC
>JGI24021J15306_10007195_pt1 | contig 13528 bp, 7 predicted proteins | sample Ectturendosymbi1_FD_15306 | JGI IMG/M metagenome (IMG submission 15306) | reverse complement strand
CAATGATGAAAGTAATTAGATTTTAGCTTAGGATAATAAATCATGGTGTTATAAGGCAGGACTGCCAGAGTTGGTATATACGCCACGTATATATCCTGGTTTACTTTCATGTATTTGTGTGTTCTTTGTTATTGCGATGCATGTTTGAAGTCTAGCGCGCTGCGTGTAGGCAGGGCCGGATTTACCTATAGGCTATATAGGCATAAGCCTAGGGCCTCAAGATCCAAGGGGGCCTGCAACTAACTGTGGTACGCATGGAGTCAGTGGCCAGTATATGATCATGTAGATTAAACTTCGTCAAGAATTTGTCGAAATTTATGTCACGAAAATAATTATTTTATTATTCAGGAAATTTTATTTTTATTCAACTTTCGTGTTGATAACGCCAGGGTCTTCCAACGAGTTTCCATGAATCTCAATATGACGGTTGGTCAAGCCGCTTGCCAACTATTGTGTCGACATACTCACAGCACGCTGGCTGCGTCCTGCGTTTGCTTAATCGTACTGATTGCGACGTGTGACTCTATCAAAAGAACTTGTGGCTGTTCATGTTTGAAATGCACCTGATCAGTGGCATAACTGTCGGGTGGCAAGGATGGGAACCTCCCCCCTGTCAAGCTAAATGTAAAAACCGGGCCCCTACCTAGCTTGTATTTTGGTATTAACTATTCTTTTGGTTTCAGTAGATTATTGTTTTTTTGCCTTTTTTGGAGTGTTTTCCGGTGATTTCGTTTTTTCATAGCCATTCAATACCGGATTTGCTATTGTTTCTCAACTATTTTCTGAATGTTAGCCAGTGGACTCCCTTCAGCTAACTTTCCCCCTGGCTCAAACCTCTAGTTACGTCACTGCATCTGATCAAAGCAAGGTTGTACTGCAAATAAAAGCTATGTGTAGGGCTAGCAGCAGTATCCTACAATAAAAGCATATAGTTGTTTCTTAGGTGTCTGAGCAATACAGTATTTTTGTCAGCGTTTGTATCGCATAAAGCTCAGTTGGTATCTTTAAATGTGATTTTTCTCCATTTGAATTTTCTTCAGCAAAGTCATTCAGAAATCGCATTGCTATTGAGTACTTGCCTAAGTTTGTACTGCTCCCATGCTAAGCAAATCAAAGAAGATCTTGAGCGTGAATAGCAAGCAAAAGCCACTTTACCAACTGGCAACTACAGAACTCTTCCCCAACGAGACAGGGAAACAGCAAAAAAATGACNAAAGCGCGTTTGGGTCTGATGCCTTAGTGGTTCGTACTTTATGCAACCACGCGAAGCCTTATTTCTTAGCTTGATGATCACGAACTGCTCAGGCGAAAGGTCCTTTTTAAGATTCAACAGAATTAAAAAGGAATTAAAGGGTCACAATGTTCCAGGAGAGATTGTCAACACTAAGCATTCGGTACATTAAAAGTGGCAAACTTACGCAAACAAATTGTAATGAATTCTTAGATAATTTTGTTATGAATAAAGCAGGACAAAAGCTTTTTAATTGTTTACTGTGCTATGTTCAGCCTTACTTGATTCGATGATTGTAGCTTTTTATTTCTTTATACGTTTTTCCAGTGGCGTACACAGAAAATTTCCGAGGGGGGCAAAGTTTCGTCACAATCGTGTGACGTCACAAATCAACTTTAGGGGAAGTTCCGAAGACATAACCTTTGTAGGAGGTCCGGAGGCATGCCCTATGGAAAATGTTGCAAAATTACACCTAAAAATATGCATTTTTGTGCATTCTGGAAGCACGTTTTAGTATAAAGCTTTTACGAGACTTATTATCCGGTGAAACATGATATGCGACCCCGGAGGGTGGCATAGGCATGCATTAGATCCAGTAGAAAACGATACTTATTTTTGGGTTCTCATAACTGAATCCGGGATCGTTTTCACAGGACGCCAGTCTGCTTGACAACCCCTAATTTCTAATGTATGATATCTTTACGTCATTTCTCTAATATCACAAATAAAACACACTTCTTAATTAATTGGTATTCAATTTTATTGATCAGAATGAAGTTACAAAAGTAAGAATAGACGGTACTCACCAATTCACGATATTCCATAATGTTTAGACGCTTCTCGACATGAGACAACTCACACATAAGATAATCTCAACTTAGACTAAAATTCCAATATTTCTCATTGGGTATATACGTCGTATATAAATCAAATATTCTTTGCAAATACTTTTCAACAATTCGTATGTTGTCTAATTTACTGATTCAATCATACACTATAACTGACACTGTCTGCACTGTTCAATGACTGACAATTCGGGCCTGACCGGTCGCGATTCGCTCTGAGAAACAAGTAACATTCGTTCGTGCGGAAATGTATCATTAATCAAGTTTTGGATGTTGTTGCGTTTACTCGAAAGAAATCTCAGTAAAAGGGATTGATTCGAGAAAGAATCAAAGTATTCAAGGGACCTCTGCCGAGCTGGGTTCGAACCAAGCGAGCCACAAAGGGATGTGACTAACATGCCAAGCAGGATACAGTTAGACAAAGACTTATCTAAGTGTGACGATCCGACCAGAAGGATCTTGACCAAGTGCAGTTCAACTGCGGCGGCACAAAAATTTTTTGAAACAATTTTCTGTACGGCATCCCGAGTCGGAAAGCGGAAGGATGTTAAAAACATCCGACGGCGAAGAGATAGCCAATTGACTGAAACTAGAGTTTAGCAACAAGCTACCAAAAGTAATTTAGCCATAATCGAATACCCTAACACGAACACTTACCTTGACTTGTTTGACAGAACTTCACCCGGACAAGCCAATTTTTATAGTTCAGCCTGACAGGGATTAACCCGGACAAGCCAAATTTTCTAAGCTGTCGCAGTCCCTGGACCTTACGACAGAAAGAGTCTTATTGAAAAGACCGACTTATTGTCCAAATGCAGCTGTATTTATAGCTGAACATTCTTTCTGAGTTTTGTTAACACCTCTTCGTTCCAGGTGATTGGTTGCTTCTTGCTGATGTTTCTTGTGATTGGTAAGCTTAATTGGTTTCTAGAACTTTCTTGGACTTGTTTGTGTTTGGGTTTCCTTCTTCTGAACTTCAGTTCGTGTTCCTTTGACACATTTCCTGTCACATGCGTTTCCTGTCATGTGTGCTTGTGGTCACGTGCACTTCCTGAGCGTGATTGTCCATTAGGTAATATTCATGCGATTTTTGTTGATATTTCACTGCTATTTTACTGGGGTGACTTGAGGTTATTGTCCTTAGGTAACAGTCTGTCAGTCTACGTTGTCATGGCAACGGCTTGACAACCAGTTTTCATTGGTAGCAGCTTCTCGTCGTTGCCATTGTCTTGTTCGTTTTACGGATCTTTTTCGTAGCACTTATTTTATGTACAAGAATTCGTGTTCAGGCAAAACTTGCCTGTAACACCGGTGAGACAGAAAACTGAACTTTTGTTGTCCGAGGCTCATGAAATAAACCTATATGCGTGCTTGGATGTTGTAAGTTTTAGACATGTATCGCTTATCGAATACGCTTATTGAAGTTTGTGGGCTCAAATCTCACGCCAGCCGACGTTTTTTCTGGTGTTCATTGTCACCTGTGTTAAGTTACTCAACAGCCACGTGTGAAGCAATTTTGTCAGTGACAAAATGAAATCGTAAAATGAAAATCAAGCAGAGGAAACGTACAGTAGTCATTAAAAAATTGCGTAGTGCGTATATCAGGGACCAGATAACAAAGTCAGTTTATTTTAAGTTGAGGCGCTTGTCCCCCGTAGTTACGCCACTGCCGAATATTGTTTATACATTTTTTTATTTTTAGGGTCTGAGTTGGGGGGGCATGGCACAGTGTCCCTCCTCCGTGCGCTAGTGCGTATTTCAATGGCAGTATAAGCGAAATTTAAACCAGTCCAGTCGCCACGGTGGGCATTGGTGAGCTCAGCCCTTCCAAATTTACATGTTAAACACTTTAAATCAGTAAAGATTTTATCAAATTTTCAGAATGCTGGGTCCCCTTGCGCAAATTTAGACCCCGTATTCAAGACTTTCTGGCGAAGGTTGTGGTTTACTTCACATCTTTTCACGCGACAGTTCAGTTACGTTCGATTCTTACCAGTGTGAAAAAGTAAGAAATACGCGAATCGTGAACTTAACAGTTACAACCATTTGGGTGCGTTTTACGTGACGTATTTTGCTCTTGTGTGTGATATTTTTACAGCCGTTGTAAGCGAGTTGCACAGTGGTCCTCACACTGTGCTTCAAAGTCTTTATGCCGCCACACATACTATATACTGTAGGTGCAGTGTGTTTTGTTGTTTTCTTTGATCACAAATAAGAAAAAACAGGTGATTCTTATAAAAAACGTAGACCATGTGTTTTGTCAAATATTTCAATTGTGGCGATTACGGTTGGTTTGCCTGTGGCAGTTAATAATCCTGATCCCGCCAGCCAAGTAGGATTTCAAAATTTCCGTACAATTTAACGCTTTTGCGTTGACGACAGCAACAAACGAAGTGATCGTGGGCACTCCAGTAATGTTTTAGAATTTTTACTGACCGTACTTTCAGAGCGTTATTTCCGGATTTTCGCAAATAGATTGACGCTTTCCATTTTTTCCTCACAACATTGGCTGAGGGGGCCTCACAAGTGGATTAGCCTAGGGTCTCGCGTAAGTTAAATCCTTCCCTGGTTGAGTCATATGAAACAATAAACCATTACTATTACCCTCGTTGGTTGCACACCCTACTTTTTGTTGTTTTCCTTGTTTTCTTTCGATGTCGTTATCTGTACGCCACAAGAATAAAGACGTACCATGGAAAAAATGATGTATGCACTGGATATCACCAATCATACTCAACCTCCTGTAGCAGCGCGGTGACTGCTACATGCGGCGCGCTAATTATAACATCCCCAGTGGCACGAAAGCTACTGGGAGCTCCCTTTAGCCTAGTGCGTAAGTGCGCAGGCAAGCCGCTTCTTTGCTCCTGACGGCACTGTTTAGATTTAGACTTTTTTCCGCTAAATAAACAGACAGCAGTCGCGTTGTGACGACCACCAACCGAAGCTGTGGTTGAGATGCCGGGGATTTGTGGTGTCAAACAGGGGCGTACCGAGGTCTATGGCGCCCGGGACAAGAAACAAGTTTGGCGCCCCCGTGTTCGAGCCTAAAGTTTTTCGGGAGAAAATGTTCTGTACTGAAGAAAGTACCTCCGTCATTGTTGGGAGTTTTCGGCGCCACCCAGTGATTCGGCACCTGGTGCTTTGTACACCCCTTGCCCCAAGTCAGTACGCCCCCTGGTGTCACAGCAGCTCAACGCAGCGGTGCAGATCAAGGCAGCGAATGGGCAGTGATGATACTGGGAGTAAACATCATTCTGGATTTGAAATTATAAACTTCTGAACTGAAAACTAGCGACTACCGAACTGGGTATTTTGTACTTCGACCTCTGAACTTTGATGAAGAAGACGAGAGATCAGAAGTGTTTATGCTTTCATAAACACAGCAACAGATTACTTTAAGCTCTGTCAATATCGCTTCAAGCAAATCTATTGCAGGTTGTAGCACACCTCGAAGAATCAGAATGTTTTCTTTTTTTTAGCTCAAAGTTGAGCGGAGCCTATAAAAGTACAATCAATTTTCTCAAATTGCACGAATGCTGGTCTTGCAGAGATGAACAGTTTTGAGCTTGGAAGTATTATCTAACCAAACAAGGATGGTTGTAAACGTAACATGGTCATTATCACCACAGACGGCTGGCAATGCTCACTAATCCTTGTTTGAAATAATGCCGTCAGTGTGTTGTGTGCTCTTTCTGCTTTCTACTGCGCTGGCACCCTTGTTAACAACGTGTTTTGCAGCCGTTTATCCCGAATAACATTTTCGTTTGTAGCCTCTCGATACTTGTTAAATAAAAAAACTTTCATGTCAAAGTTTTATTTGTAAGTTGGTCAAACCAGCATTTGAAAATTTGTAAGTTTTAAATTTAAACATTCGAGGAAGGTCTGATATTCGCAGCTCAGCCGTGTGTCCGATTGAAAAAACGCTGCATGATAAACAATAAGTTCTTTGGTGAATTTGAATGTTGTTTCAATGTCTGACAGTGAACTCAATGTGACTGTAGCATTTTCTCATTTAGTTACGAATTTTGTTGTACAGCAATTGAATGTTTTCAGGTGTTTGCAAGTTCACGCAAGACTCGCAAGGCGCGCGAAGTCAGAAAACACAACGATGGTATGAAAGGCGCTGGTGACATTGTTATGATAATGCAGCTTTTTAACTGTCTAAACGATTTCGTGTTTGGTAAAGTACTATGAGCACACTGCTGACATGATATTTCGTTGCAAAGATAGGTATATATGCGCTACTCCAAATACAATTCTGATTGTAATATTCCTGCTGTTAACAACAGTTTTTTAATTTCGTTTACGGTGATTTTGCAGAAAAAAAATTAGAAAATATTTATCAATTCATTAAGATGTTTGCCAAACACCATATGAAAATATATTTTGAAAATGACATTCAGGTACTAAATTGTTCTGCATTTTGGTAAATTCTTTAAAAGTGATCGATCAGTTTTCGCACTTGGAATGAATATAGCGAATTTGACTTATTTGCTTTCCTTACCGTACGAACGAGCAAATAAAAATGGACCAGGTTTGCTATAAGTTTCTTAACTTTGCACGCTTGAATTTATTCACAAGCAGTGTTCGAATACTGTAAAGTGTATTACTTACAACTTGCTCAATCAAAGTTTTAAACGTCCCGTCGGAAATGCAATTGATTTTGGACGTCGCAACACAAAAATGATAGATTTCAATTTTTCTTACTTTTCGAATTTGGAGACATTTTTTCATTATTTTGAGATTTCTTGTTGCTGTTCGTGGTTAACTTTCTTGCAATCTTCCGAAATGTATACCACTTGCAGTGCTATGTCTGAATTTACCTGATCTTTAAAGTCAGATGAAGTGACAAACGTAATTTTTACAAGTTTGAAGTTTTTTGGTTGCTTGAAGTCTTGCTTAATTCAGATTTTGGATCGACCTAGTATATTACGCTCAAGNTCTTTCAAGAAGTTTCTTGACGAAAGATAAAGGCCGCTTGTGGATTTGAAAACTGACTTTATCATGTTTACTTTTTTTCGTTTTTATTGCATGTGGAGGAATCCAACACTTACAAAATATGCGTCGAGCCATCCTCATCTAAATGTGCATCATGCGTCCGGCCTTGCAGTCAGCACTTTCGGAGCGTTGGGCACTGCATGGAGTTTTGCAACGGTGACTTAGATTGCATGTTCAGGTAAAAATCTCTGTTCAAGTAGTTGCTCCTGTGTGGCTGAGGGCTTAGGTGCACTGAAAAAGATGGTATGGATCAGCATTGCTCGAATTGCTTGGAAACTTTAGCTTGGCTCGTATAGGGCATCGAGTTAAACAAATTCACAAAAACACTCTAAAAATTTGTCCTACAGGAACGCGCATGAAGCAGACCACTCATCTTTAATCTCAGCGCGACCCTTTGTTTCAGTAGCTGACCAAATTAAATTATTGAAACTGCGATCATGAAATATGATAACTGAGACCGCATATGTGCCCGACTAAAAAGCCTTTCTTGCGTATTTTTGTGACAAGCGTTCGGTCCCTGTGTGTGCTTTAGACTGCTTACTCGCGAACAATTTTTCTGAGTGGCAAACAAAAATGACTACCTAATATTTTCTCAGAAGACAGATAACTCTACAAACATTCTGTGTGGAAACAGGGGATTGCAGGCGAACATAAATTCGGGTGAATGACCTTAAGTACCTCAGTCAACGGCAGACTTCAGCTCCAAAATACTGAAACAAGGTTGAAGGGGGAGGGTAAGAACCCCAGGGCTAGTATGATTCTTTGTCAGGTATGCTTTAAGGGTGCTGAAAAATCTAGTCGCCTACGCTATATTATTCCTTCATCATTAATCAGTCCAACAAACGTCCAGTTTTTCCATGCAAAAGTAACTAAGTTTTTGTGGTCAGCAAACTTCGCTTCTCCTACGCGGTTATTGTGCACAGTGGATGAGCGATAACGAAAGCGAATAAGCGTTTCATTTTATTTGATAATACGAAAAAAGGAATGATGTCTTAAGAGCGATTTCCAAGCGAGTGAAAGGAGTCTGCTAGATGAGGTATCACGCCCTGTTGTAAACAAACTTTAAACATCCGTGCTGAATTTCATTACAGCATGATATTTTTCGAAGAATGGCACCATACAAAACGAAAATGTAGCAGACATTACGTTCATATCTCGATTTCTTGAACATCTCAATAGATAAACATATTAGCAGTGAAGTAATCCTTCCAGGAATCTTGCATTCATTATGTTCGTTTATTGTTGGTCTTAATGTCTCTATTTTTACTCTTAGGAACTGCACCAAAAATAGTTTTCTGGTTGAAAAGATTGTTCCTATATTCAACTAATTCCACCATGCTATAGTATACTGCAGGGGCGCCATTTTCGGAGAGAACCAGTGGCGACTGACTGTGCTCCTACACCAACCATTGGTTAAATGGTGTCAGTTTTTGCTTTCGATTTTCAGTATTTCTTGCTGACCGGAAACACAAGCTCGATGGGAGAAGGCGAGCTAGCTGGAGTGCGCTAAAAGTTTCTTAGTGGCCTGCAGTAATGCTAGTATGTTTTAAATCCGAAATCCGAAATCGCGAAACCATGACTGGTATCAGTTCGTGATTATTGTTCTTAGACATCAATAAATAAAAGCAGTTTGATTTTTGGTAATTGTGAGACTTTCAGACTATCATCCTTGTCACTTTCTGAGGCTGTAACAACTGCCTCTCAGATCCTTAAAATTTAGAACCAACTGTGCTGAAAAGTTTTTTGTTGCTGTTGGGGTGTAGTCACAGGGATGATGTGAATCAGGGGCACAACCAGCTGAAATTTTCGGGGGCCAAATTATTAAAACTTGTTGTACCTAAAAAATAACAATTTGTTGGGTTTTGATAATTTTTTGAAAATTTCGGGAGAGTCAATTGCTCGGTTGCCCCTCCATGCTTGCAAGCCTGATGTGAATCATCCAATTTTTGTTTCAGTTGCGCTTTTTTCAATGACATTTCCGGAATAAAGATGGGTTACTGCCCGGCGCCCAGAACAGAAGAGGCATCGACGAGTGCCCTGCTAACCTTTCAACATTACAATCAATCATCGCATGATAAGTGTCAAAGTTTATGCAGTGGGGATTTTAAATGCAAAGGAAATCAAAAGGTATCAAAGAAACGCAATGCGTTTGCAAATTTCGTGAAACTACTATTTTTGGTAGCAATTACTGTGAAAAGAACACGTATTGGAAAGCTTGTATGCAACGAGCAGGTGACATCCTGCCTACATTACTGTTTACTTATAATTCATCCACACTAGCTGGTAATGCTTATCCAATAAATAGTTTCTTCAAAACTTAACACACGATCGCAACATTGATGCGAGCTCCGCAAAATGTTTTAAATAAAACTGAGCATGTGAAGTTATTTTGGCCTACATCTACCGAACTTTTAAATTAAGCTATCACACTTGTTTGCATCAGTGCCGTAGAGTTTTATCGTTGATTTCAAATTGCTGTAAAAAATTGCATTCCTTTGTTTTGTTGTAAAACTGCAACTGCGGTAAATTCTAGTTTTTCTTTTTGCTTGTTTCGAATTCGATGCTTAACTACCAGTGTTTCTCAGTGCTGCAAAGTGGGGTGTCAAGACAAGTGCCGCCCAGCAGTGATGAAAAGGAAGTGGCTTCCTAATGTGGTGGAGAAAAACAGTTTGACAGTGGTGGAAGAAAGTAATGGAGAATCAGTTGTTCTGTCATGGCGGCACACAAGCCAGGTAAAATTGCCAATGTTTTGATGCTTGGCTAACTGCTGAGAGTCAGTGGTGATAAGAAATTACTAAGCGTGTAGATCCCCTTTCATAATTAAATCTTTCAGATGTAACAAGGAGGTTGTAGGGTGAATCACTGGGGATTAATTGCTAACACTAACTAACGCATTATCAGTGCAAAATGTTTGTGCCTTCTTACAAATTCTGTTTCTTGTATTATCACGATTTCAGTAGCAGCAGACCATTCGGAAGAGGGTCAATGTAGTACATTCTCTCACGTTTCCCTTTTCGGGTCATTACTAAGGACATTTTGGTTGATCTGACGTTAGTGGTCCTGGTCCACGCACACTTTATTTCTGTTAATGAGTAAAAATAATATGTAATGAAAGGCGTTGCTCCTGGAATAAACCACATTTTTTGTAAATGAAGAAACGCGCCAATAAGATTTCATCTGAACAATACCTAGTAAACAAGCAGATGTCAGTATTTATCACAAAAGTAACATTTTATAAAAGGTTAGTTTGTTGGTCGAGTCTAACAAAACCTATGAAACTAATACCCTAGAAAATAAATAATTTTATTTGCGTTCACAAAAGCTAACAGTTTGTTCCCACTTAGTCTGAGCATTTCAAACGTTCATCACAGGGAGTAGCTGATCAACGACACCGCTCTGTGCCAAAGCATTCATTCTGCACTCACTTGCATCACCTTGCATTAGAGTGTTCAGCAGCGTGATGATGAGGGGCCGCCACAGGGGCAGATCGTTGAATCACTACTTTGGGTGGAGCCCAGAAAGGTGGTCACACTTGGTACTCCACTACATGGCCGTCGCCAGCGGGGGACCAGTGGTGCCCCGTCCCCCCATTTGAACTCTGTGCCCCCCCATTTCACGTTTGGCCCCACGAACTACCACGAAGCTGTAGAAATGCTGTGCGCAGTTGTAAATAGTCAATAAGCAATAGCTTGTTGAATGACTTTAGTTTGCGATATTGCTTTCAGTTTTCAAGTAAACAAAAACGCAAAATTCCACTGTTTTAGTCGCCGGTATTGCCAACATAGGGGCTTTAAATGCTTTATGTAAACAAAATTTTCATTTATGGTAAGCCAAGAGCGCGTCTTGTTTTTATTTCATGACGGGCAGTAAAGTTGTACGAAACACAGAATACTGTGAAATTAGTTTTTGAGTAGTCACACATTGGTTGTGTACACTCAAGGCCAGATTTACCAATAGGCTATGTAGGCTTAAGCCTAGGGCCTCAAAAATCAGCAAACTGTGATACGCACAGAGTCAATTGCCATTACTGTATATGATCAGTTCGATAAATATATATTCGTCAACAATTATTGTTTTTCGTTTTTATTCATTTGATCAGATTTTGTGTCGATAATGCCAGGGTCTTCCAACCAGTTTTCATGAATCTCAGAATGACCGTTGCCGGCAGTAGTGTAGACATACTCAAAGCACTTTGACTGCGTTTGGTGAATCGTGTCGATTGTTATGTGTGAATTAGGCAAAAGGTTCGATACTTACCTCATCAAAGCTTAAAGGTTGTACTGCAGATAAGAGATACGTGTAAGGCTAGCATTATCCTACAATAAAAACGCAGTTGCTTTTTCTGATCTCGAGCAATACTAGCCTTTCTATTCATTCATTCAGAAAGCAGATTGCCATTGAGTACACTACTTGCCATAGGCGTAGCCAGGGGGGGCCAAAAGGGCCGTGCTCCCCCAAATTTTTAGAAAAGATAGTCATTTTGTGCTTTAAGAGGCGTTTTTCTAAAGAAATTAGTATTATTCGCCTACAATCAAAAATTTGGCCCCCCCAAAACTTAGTGCTGGCTACGCCACTGCTACTTGCGCAAGTTTGTACTGCTCCCATGCTGAGCAAATCAAAAAAATTTTGATGAGCTTAGATAATAACCAAAAGCCCCTTCACCAAATGGCAACCATATAACTCTACCCAAGAAGACAAAGAGTACGCAAACAGCAAGAAAGGGACCGTGCAGCGTTTGGGTCTGACGTCTGATGCCTTAGATTAGTGGTTTTTGGTCGGTCTATCCAAACACGTAGAGCATTATTTCTTAGTTTGATGGTCATAAACTGTTCATGAGAAAGGTCTTTCTAAAGATTCAAAGGAATTAAAATTGAATTAAGGGATCACAATGTTCCAGGACAGGTCGTCCAACACTAAGTATTCGGTGCATTAAAAATGACAAATTTAGGCAAACAAATTTTAATGAAATCCGAGATGATTTTTTACGAAGGCCAGGACTAAAAAACCCTTTTGACATCATAAGGGAAGTTCAAACCTCCCATCCTTTCGCGCGACAGTTTCGTTGCCTTCGATTCTTTGCAGTTTGGAAAAGTAACGAAATTCGAATCGTGAGCCTAGCAGTTGCAACCATTTTGGATGTTTTACTTCACGTGTTTTGCTCGTGTGAGCGAGATTTTTACAGCCCTTGTAGTGTGTTTGGTTTTTAGGAAATTGCATGTTTTGGGTGCAGCGGTTGAGCACAGCGAAGGATAAAAAGATGTAAAGTTGACGTAGGTCATTTGTTTTTTCAAAAATTTAACCATGACGTTTTTGTTTGTCTCCCCTGTCGAAATTACGATAGTGTTCCCATCAGCCAAGCATGCAATACACAATGCCGTGTCACTGAACGCTTTTGGCCGAAAGTAAGAACAAGCGCAGTCATTGTGGGGCACTCGCAGTATGGATCTACATATTTTTATTGACCGTGTTTTTAGAGCAGGGTTTCCCAACCTTTTGTTTCCCATGTGCCCTTTAAGCATTCCGACACATGAGCATGTACCCCTTCAGCATATCGACAGATGAACCATGAATATGTAATCCTAAAATTTCGTATGATAAAATATTTTATCATGGTTATTCATAGATATATTTAACGATAAGCATATGATTTTGATATATGTATAAATATTTCGAAATAAATACAATGCAACTACTTTTTGCTCTTATATTGCTAACTTCAAATGTACCCCTTCAGATAGACAAATGCACCCTTGGGGGTGCATGTACCCCCAGGCACGTAGCCAGAAATTTCGATAGGGGAGCGAACAACAACATAGTCTCAGCATTTGTTTATTCAATGTCCCTTGCCCTTGTTTTTAAAGCATCATCCATGAAAGGTGCATTTTTCTGGCGCTTTTTTCTAAATAATTATGTTCAGATTTAAGCCAGCAAATACAAAGTCCATTTTCGTTGAAGTTCCAAGCTTCTATTTTGGATGAAAGCCACCATTTTCTCGTAAAACTCTCATGCAAGAGCGCCTGTGAAAATCTCAATGTTTCAAGTGCAAGATCTGCGGTATGACTTTTGCAGCCAATATCGCAGTTGAGCAAGTAGTCATGGTGGCCGCCATTATGATTGTGTTTTTATATTTACACGCTTCTGATGTACACCAACACTAGTTCAATCGAAACCTAGTAGCGACTTTGCTTTATTAAGACACTGACTCCCGAAGTAGATCAACAAAACTTGCGCGCATGTAAGAAGTCGATCTTGTCCAATTCTTGAGCGACTGATTGATATATGCAGCTGATGACGCAAAGGCTAGAATATCTCAACGCGTTTGAAAAATGTTTGGACTTTATTTCATTAAATGTTATGAAATGCAAAAGTTACACATGTCCTCTAAACAAACTTGCACATGTTTGACCCACGCAGTCTACACAAAGTGTGAAAATGGTTGTGTGTTTGCGTAAAC
>JGI24021J15306_10007194_pt1 | contig 13528 bp, 4 predicted proteins | sample Ectturendosymbi1_FD_15306 | JGI IMG/M metagenome (IMG submission 15306) | reverse complement strand
GCTGGGATCGACTAGAAAATTTCTTGCTAACTCGCGATCGACCGGTCGATGTTAAAATCACAAGTACAAAATGCCAAAGTTGCGTATCGCACGTGCAAATACAGTGTGCCATCGCCTTAGTAAGTGATGCACAGAAGGTAAAGTGTCTTCTGCTACACCTAAATCGTTATTGCTACGCAATAATAGAAAAACATTACAACACCTCCGCGGCATCTGCCGTGCTAGCCTATGGTCAGCCATCGCAAGAGACACCAAAGAATATAGGCTACGTGACCAACCAACTGATGGATAATTTTTATGCAGCCTGCTTTGTCGAATATTGATTGAAAAGTGTTCTTTTTAGGTATCTTGTCAATTCAATACAAAATCAAGCGCGATCGATAAGCTGACACTCGGCGATCGACCTGTCGATCGCGATCGACTTGTTGGCCACCCCTGTCCTATATCAAAAGAAATCCGTGCAGCAAAAATTTCATTTGAACGACGATGTTTCCCAATATTTTTGCTGGCTTAAAACTAAATCGATGCACGGGATTGACCAACAAATGTTTATAAACTCCGGAGCGTTGATCGGCTTCCTGCTTCGGATCACTGATCAACGTAAGTAGATCCGTCAGTGCAAGTTCGTCTGTAAAATACGCTTGAACGGCGGAGATCGTGGTGCCAATTTATCTTTATATGGAAAATATTTCTTCAGCTTGTTGCTATCATGTGTAAACCGAAGCTGATCGGATTGTTCAAGCAACTTCCTTCCATAGGTGAGATTTTTTATGATGTTCTTCAGGAAAGTAAGGATTTCTGGACCGTTACTCGATCATTCCGATACACCTTCGGTTTGCATATGATAGCAACACACTGAAGAAATATTATATTTTCCATATAAAGACAAACTAACAGAATGATCTTCGCGGTTCAAATGTAGTTTACAAACTACAGTAACTTGCACATACGGTTCTACTTAAATGGGACAGACCCGCCGAAATTCAATGATCCAAAATGATGAACACAAAGTTGATCAACGCTCTGAAGTATGGAAAAACATTTGTTAACCAAAACTACGCACCGACTTAAGTTTAAGCAAGCAGAAGTATTGGGAAGCATCGCCGTTCAAATACCATTTCTCCAGCACGAGTTTCTTGCTGAAACACCAACCTGCACTCAACGTTGATGGCTTATCTATTCCAGGGGTTCCCAAACTAGAGTAGATGCACCACTGGGGGTACATTTGGTCTTTTCAAGGTGAACACAAGGTGCGAAAGATTATTCTTACCTAACTCTTTTTTGCAAGTTTGATTTATGGATGAAGTATATGTTTCCACAAACCTTTTCTAGTTGTAATATTTTACCAAAGTTGGAATGAAGGAATTGCTCTATTCTGCCCCTGGGTAAGGCACTTTGCGCTAATTATTTCTGCCTGGCATATTCAACGCTTTCCAACAAACAAGCAAATTTATGCAAAATATCACCAGGTCATTGATGTCTTGACAATAACTACTGGAATGAGCATTCGCGGTAAAATGAAGCCAATTAAAGCACTGATCTGCCATGTCATAGGCGTAGCCATGGGGGACCTGGGGGCCATGCTCCCCAAAATTTTTAAATTATCTAGTCATGTTGTGTTTTGAGAGGCGGTATCTCAAACAAAATACTGATGCTAGCCAAAAATAAAAAATTTTGCCCGCCCTAAATTTTTTGCCCCCTCAAAATTTTGGGCTGGCTACGACACTGTGCCCCGTTGGGCTGTTGCAACTTTCAACGATAGTTTTGTTGAAAGTTATCGTGTTAAAACTTCAAACAAACTATATTTTCTTATGAACTGCTAATTAACTATTAATTAATCTCTTATTGTGAGAAAATAGGATTTAAGTTAAAGTTTGTGTAAGAAACACAATTCTAATAAAATTACCAATTTAAAAGTAAGAATTGTAAAATAGTTTTAAAGCTATGTATGGAGAAAGTAAGTTGTGTAGCAGAGCACGCTTAGCTTAAAATCATCAAAAAACATGACCAACATGTTAGGGATGCCCGGGAACCAATATAAAGGCCTAAAGGATGTCGATAAATAAAAAGCTTGGGAACCGCTGATCTATTCCTTTGCTGTTATATAACACATAACGATCTTTTTTACGTAATAAGGACGAATCCCTTCCAATCGCTCCATGAATTTTCTGTACCACTGGTGTATTTTATTATTTTTTTTCCTGAAGGTGGCTTATGACTAAATGGAAATGTCGAAATGAATAATATGTTTTCGATGTTTTCGGCTATACTTTTCCCAATAGGTAAGAGAAGTAAGTTAAAACTAAAACAAATAAAACACGGTAGTATTTTTACGCTGCTGATATTAAGGCAAAGCTATTCGCGCCTGAAATGGAGCGCATGAAACAGAAAATATATCTCAAACATAATATCGCCTTGGAAACGAACAACAAAAACAGACAGTACGCAGCAATGAGGTCAGAAACCTATTAACACGGTAAAAATTTTTCGAAATCGTTGCAAAAATGAAAAAGGTGTCGTCAAGATGTGTATACTAAAAGAACAAATGGTAACTTAAACGAAGCACAACTCAAAAAGCCACAAAGCAAAGACGGAAAGGCTATGAAAATAAAATGCTTATGGCGAAAATATAATCCAGTTCAACGTAGCACAAGTCAAAGCAGTGCTTGACCAGTTAGGCACGCTTCGTCAGATGATCTTTTATCCCGAGGTGGCGATTCGCACACCCCTTTTTCTATTATTGTTTATCGAAAGGGTCGAGCACTTTCTTCACCGCACAAAATTCCGTGTCGGCAATACAGGCAAGCCACTAGAGCAAGAAAAAGAAGGCGTTATGGAGTGGCTGATTGGCCTTTTCCACATTTGAATCCCATTCGACAAAAGAGACAACGTACTGCATCAAAGAAAAAAACATTTTAATCAGATCTTTGCAAGACCAACAGTTTTATAACAACTGACAATACCTTGAAATGATTTCTGGAAAACGCGTTGTTAAAAATGCTATTTTTACGCCATGCAATGAATTGCCACTTGAACAGTATGGACTGTTTTAACAAGTACATCAGTGAAGGTTTTCAGTGGTGCATATTGCCACTTTTGTGACACATCATGCATTTTGGGAAGCCTTACCCACATTTGTGTCACTTTTGTGCCACGTATGTGACCCTCATCCGCATTTTGTTTCTTGTTGGTAATTCATGTAATCTGTAGTAGTATCGGAACTGGTTTCAAGCAACGACAAATTAATGTTATTGTTGGAGCTCTATTTTATAAAGAAAACAGTGGAGTTTAACAAGTTCGATACAAAATACTTGCTTTAAATACTCCTCAAGATTTAAAATCACGATGAGCTTGCAAATAAAAACACTACGGAGAAATGTAACCACTAGATTTATCTTTACATTCAAATGCAACAGAGGCGATTTTTCACTCAGCTTCGTTTGCAAGAAGTTTAGCATTTGTAGAAATTCATAAAAAGTGATGGTAATGCAAATCACTTCAATGGGAATGAATATCAGTATCCATTCATCAACCAAAAGGTGATGGTTAACATTTACGTCACCAACTAAGTTGATGTGAAAAGAAAGACAAAGGTTTTTTTATCGGTGACTTTAATATCATCAACTTTTGATACGTTTAACTTTGATTCAACGTTATTTTATCAAAAATTTATATAAACCCTTCATTTGTTTGTTGTGCAAAATCCCAACCAGAAGACAAAGGACATGTTGTGACGCTCTTCACTTCTCCGCCATCTTTCCAAAACTTAAAATCGATCTCGGATATAGCCAGTCCATGCTTGTAACTCCCAACATATTTGTGATCCAGCATACCCACAAACTACCCGGCTAATCACTCAACATGAGCTATAATAAACATGAACTGTGCTGTGTGTTGATGGAGCACAACTGAGACGAGCTCGAAAACTAACTCCTGGTATCCACAATATCCATAAGAGATCATTTAAACATTACCAGACGTAAGTAAAAGTATCTTCCTGAAAACGTAAGCTGTCATTCCTCGTATTGTGGTAATTTCCTTTTAAGTTCTACTCGTGGTTCAAAACGTTTCAAGTGCTTGCTCTGTCCTAAAAACTCCGATTTTACTGGTGCTTGATAGTATTTACACGATGGTAAAAAAGTAAAATATCAATTAGCTTCCAGAATCCAAAAGTCAAAAACTTAACGCTTACATTTGCGTTGATATTTGAAGCAGGAACCAATGTAGTCTTCTCTGGTTGCATCAAGGCGACAAAACCACCAACATTTCACTTCCATCTGCATTGAAATACAAAACTGGATGACATGGGCTTGGAAGAAGAGTCACGTCACTGTCTTTCTACCGGGATTACTTCCGAACACAGAAATACTGATTTAGCTCGGGTCGAAAGACGAAAGTGCTCTTCAGCACACACGGGCAATTTTTTATGCAAATGGCTTNACCTTTGCACCACTTTTGGTCAGTTAAGACTACAACATAAGATGTTCAAATATTCCATTATAAATGAAATAAACACGGCGAATAAGGTCGAACTTGCAAAATCCATTTCATCTTCAGTGGCTACACACCATTTCTAAAGTTTTCTCCCTCACTTGCGTTACTTTTGATTTTCGTATGGCGTCTTTTATCTTGACAGAGGTGAATGTGACTGGGGCAGTTGTCGTGGTTGTTGCAATGGTGTTGGTGGTTGGAAACAGCGAGGTTGTAACATCTGCAGAAGTTTTCCCAGCTGTTCTGTTTGAAACTGAAAAATTAACCGGTTCTGGAATCGACGTGATAAAATTGACTGCTACTACAAGCAGGGGCGTACCAAGGTTAAATGGCGCCCTGGGCAAGAAACCAGTTTGGTGTCCCCATGTTCATACCTAAGGTCTTATGGAAGCAAATGTACCGTAAGTACTTGCGACGTCGTTGGCACATTTCGGCGCCCTCGCAGTGATTCGGTGCCCGGGGAATTGTGCTCCCCTTGCCCCCCTCGTTACGTCCCTGACTACAAGTCACGCAGACCACAAAGGAAAACTTTCCTCTTGGATCACAACGAATACTGGACAAGCCACTTGACAAGCTTTTCATGCAAAATGTTATGCAGCACGTGAAATAACGCAAGTAATCAAGAAATATATTTTTTCTGAGTATATATTTTTCCTGATACATGAAACCTAATCATCGCTGCTTTTCTGTAAACAGCTGAATACGCTTTCATGTAGCGTAGGATGACAGCAGTTTTTGTGAGATCTTAAGAAAAGAATCAAGAGAAGGTTGTTCTTAACCCTGGAAATTCGAGTTAAGATGGTCCACTGCGTTGCCCACAGAACCGCGTATAATAGTATGAGACCGTATATGAACATCACATCTATTGCTCAGGAAAAAGAAACGGTTTTCCCAAAGCAGTACCCAGCTCAGGTCACCTGATGTTAGGTAAATTAGGGTATGTATTAACAAGTTCCAGCCACCTGTAAATGCTTCTGTTAGTTACATCGAGGTCTTAGCTAATGAAGCACAGCTGCATATAAACGCTGAATTATTTATAACGTGAACATTGCGCTGGTGGTACTTGTTGTTGTCCGAATACCGATGCCTTGCAGACAATAATTTGCAAACACGTTTTCATCGTTTGTCAAAATTAGAAACTACAGCCTGTGTTTTCCACCACCTCAGCGAACCAAAGAAGGATTGAATCGATTCAAACTTTTGCTAGATTTCAAAGAAAACTTAGCAAACATCGACCTCCGTGCCACAGCAAATAACCCATAGTTTTGTTTGCGTGAAGGGATTCACCGCAGAAGCCAAGCGTGTGCTTAAAACATGGCGACGCATTGCGGATTAAAACATGTGCCTGCAGGCTTGATGACTTTCCGATCCGGAATTCACGACGGTCTTTCGAAACATTGCTACCGTCATAACGAGCCGTGGAGACTTTCAAGTGCTTAGAGCTTTTGGGAAATCCTCCTTATCAATAAAATCTACAATTTGTTTTCGGGATCCCATCATCAATATTTAAGATGATAAACGTTTGTACTTTTGTTATTTGTACGGTATCAAATGTAGTATTAAATAACAAAAGCCGGCTAGTAGAATGCTTTAGTAGGAACTACAGTGTAACAAATAGTGGTCAAGTTCAGTAAAAAGCTGATGTCAGTTGAGCTCAACTGTCTAATACGGAGCTCACCGTGAACTTGTGCCTTGTCTTCCTGATTGAAAAAAACGGTTGAGTTCAACTAGGTCAGGACCTTTTTCAAGTTTTTCTTGCTTTTTTGACGTTTAAGCTTGAGGACTTCAAAAACTTGCAAACTGTCCATCTGGCTGGCTTCAAAATGGAAGTTCATGCCGACATTGATGTTATATAGCAACATCATGAAACAGTCAACATTTGTCCGCGTATTTTGTTTAAAGTTGTATCTAAGAAAGCTTTTGCCTTGGCCGAATACGTAATTTACCCAGTCTGGTGAATCGAGTTGAAACATACGAGCAGGTGAAAATGATGGTTACGGCTAAAGCAAAACTTTTCAAGGTGCGAAGCGCACTCGATTAGAATATATGGTGAAAACAGAGTGATTGCGAGATCCTAAAAAATTGAAATTAAAAAGGTTGTTTTTAGATCTTGACAACACAAAATTATTTTCAACAAGCAAGTGCTTGTTAATATTGACAAATGATTGTAATATTACCACAAAAATTGTTTAATTGTTTTCCAATGTCCCAAGTAGACTTTCAAGAGTGGTTTAAACTAAAAACTTTCTCCCATCTGTTCGTGTGTCAGCTGCGCTGCGTGCGCTTTCAAGTAATTGAAATTAAAGCAAGATTAGCAAACGTCATTTGCACATGGCCTTAGCCCAAGATGTCGTGCTTGTATAAACCCTACACCTGATAAGGTGCTGGCATGAGGCAATGTACCACAGTTATAATAAATCGCTAACGATGCACAATTTCATAAAAACACGAGTAAGTCACATTCGTCACGCAGTTCTCTTCGACATATATTGTCGTGACATCAATCAACAACTGCAGCAAAGAACACTGATTTGTAATTTAACACTTTAAAACACCTCAACATCTTTTATACCTTCAGGTCTGAGAAGCGCTGCCGTCAAGAGCATTATCATTTGGTTTAGTCCTGTCATCCTTGATTGTTTTCTTTGGCCTCTTTTTAGCTAAGAGCTTTCACACAAGCTGCGCAGCAAGTATTACAGCAAAATGCAAGAAAGCAACAATATCTCAAAGAGGCGATTGCATATGCAGCAATGAGTCAAGTGACGTCGAAAAAAACATTATATGCTGCTGAGCCTGTCGCTCAGGATGTGAGCGCTTGGTCATTTTTTCACTTACGCCTGTGGCAATAAGTACGCTTTTATCGTAAATCAACTAAACAAATCTAAGATGCCGTCGTCCATTTGCTCATTGACTGGTGGCATAATGCAAGGAAAATAAGTTGTTTCCATACATAATTTGCAAACTGCGTTTACTTATTACACTTATCACCTTTTTTGCTAAAATGGTGCGTCTTTTAATACTACATCATATATACCTCTTCTTCTGTCTCGAATGATGCGCCAAGTTTTGTGTCCAGGAATCTGCTTGAGTGATCCTTTTGAGCTTCTATTGTAGAATAAAAAAAATCAACGATTATTATCAGCTGAACAGACAGTATTGAAATTTGCAGGTTTTTTTCATTCTCTGCTAACTTTTACATACACAAACAAAGCGTATCTTGTTTCATTTGCGCACATGTAGCGGCAGTGACTGCAGCAGCGTTTTAGTATTTAGCTGAAAAGCTTGACAAATTGCAGGGAAAGGAAGTAAAGGTGCTATGGGAGTGTCAAATATAACTGACAACGTAACAACGAAAATAATAATCGCATGTATCTGAGGTATTTCGAACGGTTTGTCGTTGAATTTGGGCTTTGAATTCATTTCTAATACCAGAGTTTTTCTGTATCACCTAGTTTCCGCGATACAGTAAATGTGCTATTTTACCGATTAGCATTTTACTTTAAATAGAGATAATATAACCATGCAATCGCCTTTACATACAAAAAATGGCATGTTGTAAGTGATCAATGATGGTAGTTAACAATTATAAGAGCAAGTCTAATCCGCAAAAAATCAAACTTTGAGGAATAACGTGACCTCATTCATACTATTTATAAAGTTACTTCTGCATCTTTCAGAATTTAGGGCGTTTCAAGCTGCGAATATATGATGAACCCGTTTGACTCTGTAGAAACCAGCACCAATCAGCCATCTGCCAGCGTTAGACCTTCCTTTTGTCGGCTTTCATTCAGAGCAATGTCTTGCGGTGGAACCATTCTCCGTGCTCGTCACTCATTTTCCGCAACCTCGGTGGAATAAGGTGAAGATGAGCATGAAGGAAATGTCGCTTAAATAACATTCGGCAACGCAATTGTTGGTAGGCTTGCTACAGGTTTCAAGAATCTCTACAAAAGTTCATCCTTTGCTTGCCCGAAAATTGTAGACAACCTGTTAAAATCATTCCCATGTGTCCAATTCTGTAAAACTGAGTTTTTCTGTAAACTGGTCATGTAGAAATAGTTTTTGGGGTTTCCGGCCCAATGAACACTCGTTTAGTTTGGCTACACTATTGAAAAGTTCATATTTTCCTTTCAAATACATAAATGCAACTCCCTCGTGATTCATTGCTTTCACAAAGGTTTTCATTGTTGTAGACGTAATGTGCAGTGCAGGCAGACGCAAATTTTCGAGATTTGCCGGTGTGCATTTTATCTTCTTACTGTCAAATTCTCTTTTCAAACCGTTTTTTGAAAGTGGTTGCTGTCACTCCAGCTATGCCTAAGACGAAAGAAATACATGTACTGCGTTTGGCATAACCTAAGTGTAATCCAACAACTAGTGATATACTATATTTAGATCCGCGCAAATCTTTCTGTTATGTTTAGAGTAGCTGATAGCTTCTAAGCAAGTTTTCATGACTTCATATGTCTCTTTCATGTTTACAGCATGAGGAATAGATATATCTGGTCTGATTCTACCATTATGTAGCAAAACTGCTTTTGCTAGAGTTAATGAATAATTTCTATACATCATTATCATGCTTGTAACCTAATTCAATCACCAAAGCAGAAATATTTTTGCAATAGCGCAATGCTAAACGTCAAAAACTTTGACAACTTTTGGAGTTCAAAACTTTGCAAGTTTTGCGTCTTTCTCAAGCAAACTCCACCGCAGTAAACGTAAAACTAACACCACAGCTTTGTCTTTAGTTAATTTCAAACCTCGCAACAAATTACTTAGCGTGCTTTGATTGAATGAAGTCGTTTTATACTGCATGCTGCATCAGTCCCGTCGCCACGGGGGGTGGATTTGGTGGGCTTAACCCTCCTAAACGCCGCTCAAAGCCCCCCAAATTAAAATATGAAACACTATAAATTAGTGGAATTTTTGTCAAATTTGAATGTCAAGCCCTCAAAACCACCAAGCACGAACGTAAATCTCCCCTATAGACGACTTTCTGGCGGTGGTTCCGTGCTGCATCTTCTGTGTCTGACTTAGTTTCAAATGCTTCATTTGCCTTTCATTTCCAATACTTTATGTCTGGGTGCTGAATGAAAAGGCAGATCAATCCACGAGGAACTGGTTTAAGAGAAAATTACATTTTGCATATACAAGTTTGATTTGCTTTCACTAAAAAGCGTTAAATGGTACAATAAGAATGTATTGAGTCAGATTTTACCATAAATTCAATTACGAAAAATGTAGCAGTGATGCAAAAATCTGATTCCAGGTTTAGATTTAGCACCGAAATCTGCCTTCAAACGCTGTACCTGTATTCAGATACAGAAAAATTTGGACAATGTTACTTGTGATTAAGATCATGTTAAAGACTTAATTGCCACGAGAGTTCCGCAATTTTAAAGCGCTTCGGGCGATTAATCAGAAATGCGTGTTTGGGTAATCCAAGTCTGGATTCTTTTCAGCACTTTTGAAGACTAACCACTGCTTTCAGACCAGTGACTTTGGAACATCAGCATGCACGGTTCAAATGATTCACCGCGTACATGGCGCCTTCACAAACTACACATTTTATTTTCAATCAATACAGCATTCAGTTTTCTGTTTTCATTCAAATTTTCACACAACATACTTGGGATTTCTGTTCTTTTTGCTACTCATGTTGTTATTTCGTAGCAATTGCCACAAGGCAAAATGTTTCTTGTTATTAGTAAGTTGCATGTTACACGTGGTTGAAAACATTGCCCTGAGGAAGCCCACTGGAATAGGTGGGCGAAACGTCGGCTAATAATAAAATAATCGCCAGAAGAGCTAATTTATCGGCTTGATACTTGGGATTATTTGCACGCTAGCGTGAAGCACATAAATTCCAAAAAGCTTAACTGCTGACACCTTGTATTATACCGCGTACCTTTTGATTTTGTCATCAACACATTAAACAGGCATAACATACGTTTCCGCTTCCGCACAGATAAACGCTTATAGCGCATACTCTGTACATTATAGATGAAGCCGCAAAATCAGAACATTAAAATTTTTGGCTTTGGAAAACTCTGAAATTCAATAATCTTTTGCTAATCAAGTTCGTGGCAAGGGCGGTTGAAAATTTATCAGAATGATTTTATTTATTGTAGACTCACAACGATAGCGATTCATTGGCAGCTAAAATCTGTCGTCTTAAAACTGTATGTTTGAAAGTTAAAGTTCAGATATAATCACACACCATTTCACACCTCGTACAGCATTCCGTCTCACCCAGAAACTATTTTCAATTGAAACTGAAAAACAAATATCGTAAGGTGGTGATGAAAAATTTTCATTGAAGATTGGTCTTGAACGCTGTTTCTTAATTTATGGAATCTTCCAGGGCAGTCATTTAGTTCTCCAGCAGTTCAAAATCTAACCGTCTGTCAACAGAATAAGTAATTCTACACCAGGGTGGAAAAGGCGTGATACAAAAGGCTTCAAGTCTCTTTGCAGTAACCTCGTGGCCTATCATAGATATGTTTGCTAATTTGAAATAAACACCAATAAGCTTTATGGCCATGAATCACACAAAAAGGAATGACACGTTAAAAAATGTTGCAGAGCGTTGGCCTTTTGAGTGAATCTAGAAACCCTAGTAGGTTATTTGTGTAAAAATCCTGCGAAACTACGGGAGACTGCACGTAACGGAACGCAATGGGAAAACATCATAGAGGGCTGAATCAGCTATGGTACTGAAAGAGAAAGAGAGAGCAGGTAATTCCGTTTGCAATCGCCATTTGGAATTTGGGTGATGCGTTTGTGGATCCAAGTCTTCACTTGTTTAAACTCCAAGTTCTCTGTGAAAGTTCATGGTTATCACACAAAATTGGTTAGCTTTTGTAGGACAAAAATTTGGTATTTTTAGTTGAACTGTGTGATCGTTCAAGGAGCCACCACAGTTTAAAGTACCTCATACCAATAATTTACAAAATATTTGAAACGGATCATTTTTCACACGCTACACAGCAGGGGGGAAAGTATTTTGATGGCGCTTTATAAGCCACGACTAAATGTTTGCAAGGTTTGGTATCATTTGACTCGCTCTTTTGCGTTTTGGATAGTCCCAGCAGCTCTTCCACACACCGTGTGCCTGGTAAGAATGCTACATATTACAAATTTACAAGTTCTTGTGAAGACTCGGAAAAGGGTCCAACTCCAGACCCACCAGCACCGAAACGGACGCACCGACCACCCGGCCACAGTCTGGTCATTACCTAAGAACATTGTTAGTGTCCCACGAAATCGCTTGTATTTACAAAAAGTATTTAAAAGATATATTCCTAAGCATGCTGCCCTCTACTATCTGACACTGTTTTCACTGTGCGACGGTCCGCAGTGAGATCATAAACAACAATATCTGAAACGTATTCCCGACCTGCTAAGAAATACAGTAGAATGTTTCTACTTACACTTGGAAGTGACAACTCAAGTTACACGATAGCAGTCTATAATGAAATGACGATCACGTTTCCAGACGAAGCTTGTGCAGCAACATGCACATGGAAAGTATATTTATTTCTGAAGCAATAATTCAAAGAAAAGCCCATGGAAAGTATAACTGCTATGAAATTTCTCCCATTTTGGATAACTCTGCTGGCTGTAGTGAAGAACTCACAATCGCATGAAAGATCCACACACTAAATTTATTACGCCCTAAAATACATTTAATGACACTAATAAAGGCAGAATCTCAATCAAATACTTAATACCGTTTCACATGTCTAACATTGGACTGCTTATGTGAAGAACAAACATCAATGCCACTAGCTCAGGTTATGAAAATCAGTGTGACACTGCTCAACTACAGTGGGGCGGGCTGAGATTCCAAATTCACGCTCAATGCCCTTCAAACTCAAGCTCTAAAACCACGAATCTCAGGTAATGCCAGCACCACAGTGACTAGTGAAAAGTTAGATTTGCACCAAAAGATTGCTTTTCTGCTCAAATTTATGTTATGTAAGCGGAATGATTCATGCTAACCGTTAAGCTACGCATTTCGTTGTAGGTTACAGATTTCGCTAACCATGTCAAATTTGTCTTTTCGTGGTCACCGTGAGCTGTCTACGGGTTTACAATTGAAAAAAAAAGGATCGAAACCACATGGTCATCATTCACTGTTGCTATAGCTTTTTACACACTGTATTATGGTTCAATCAGGGGCATTTGTTCTGACAAGGAACACATCCACTCTTTTCATTTTGAGTGGATGAGTTCCCGAAACTACGATTTTCCGAATGCGGACTCGCCGACTGCCTTGACAAGAGCACTGGAAGTGTTTTTTTCGCATTGGAGGCTTGTAGCATCTTGCTTCAGCTATGCGTTTCTCATATTGCGTTCCTATTCTAAGTTCAAGGCTGGCATGAGGCAGGGGCGTGTAGGGGGTAAACGGAGCGACGGCCCTGGGCATCCAAGGCAGGACCTCCAAACAATGCAATTACAAAAATAACATTTTATTAAAATGCTGTAACTACAATAGGTGCTTCTTGACCTTATAAGGCTTCTACACACGCTGCATGGATCTGATGGGAACTTGCCTGAGGGGGGTATGCAAATGTATCCTAAGTGACCCTTTCTTCCTCTCTTTGTAGGCTGGCCAATTCCTGCTAACCTCTTGTTAATCTGTGAGTTGTAGACTGCAAAATATATATCGGTTCGCAAAGCCTGGGTCCTTAAATTGGTGGGGGCGGGGCGGGAAAGGTGGCAAGGGGAGCGCGAATATGGCAACGACATATTGTTGGAAAGTTATTGATTTTGTCATTGGTAACTTTATCATCATTTGAATATAAACGTCATTGTCGTGCACTCGCTACTAAATACTATCTGCAGAAAGCCAGGCTTTAATTCACTAAGGACACCGCTCAATCATGGAGCTGAACAAGCGAGCAATGAAACTCTGAAACAAACATAATAGCGTAACCAGGGCGGGCAAACTGCACTAAAAGAACACGTTGCAGTATTGCATTACGAGACCGCAAACACAACGCAACAGCCGCGGGGCGAGCACAGGGGCACA
>JGI24021J15306_10007189_pt1 | contig 13534 bp, 9 predicted proteins | sample Ectturendosymbi1_FD_15306 | JGI IMG/M metagenome (IMG submission 15306) | reverse complement strand
TGGACGTCCGCAGGAGGGAAAAACGGGCATTTTGCCCCCCTGGAAATTGGGAGTAAACAGCGCAAATTTCTAGAAAACGTCAAATAAACAGTTTGTTCCGATTAGTAGGGTTAATTCTTGCAATAACACTTTGTTTGCCGATGTGACACTCACATGGAACAAGAGTAAGTTCACTGTTCTGCTATAATGCCGTCATGAAACTGCAGCTCACTTAATGTGTTCCTTTGCTGTAAATGCAGGTTGCGAAACTCTGGAGCGAATTGTTCTGCTATTAGGCTTTGTTGCGTCACAATAACATGGCAACATACCTTCAACGGTGCGCTTCAAGTTACAGTAGTAGCCGTTTTGCCGCATGTAACNGATGAACGCAGACATCTCGGCAGGTAATGCGGCCACTGTTGACAACGGTAAACCACGTAGTTTTATACCAACGGTGGGCGAACTGCGACTCGCCGACATATTTTGTGCGGCTCTTCTAGATATGTAGCAATATCTCAAATTGATATAGAGTTGTTACCTCATATTTAACTTTGTTTCATTTGTCAGTGGGTTTACGCGAGCTCTTAAGGTTAGTTACCAAGGAGTCAACGCGATTAGATAACAAAGGTAGTGAACCTAAAGCTCAAGTAGAGCTTACTGTGATAATGATACCAAAGTAATGTGCGTTGCCAACGTGATTTTCGGGCAAGAACGCCTAACCGAGCAGTTCCTTTCGATGTGCTTTTTCTATGACAGCGTAATTCTCTTTACAAAACGGTGCTCGTCTCCAAGCGAGCACTTCGCTTTCAACGCGCCCTTTCTGTGAGAGCATTCTCTTTGTGCACCTAAAGGCGCGGAGAGGCGGTGAGCTGCGCCTGGTGAGAACAGTTGGAATGGTCAGACTTGACGAGATCCTCTTTGAAATATTAAACAAAACATGGCACTAACACTGAGACCACCACCTCAAGTTTACTGTAGCCCATCGTCTGCACAAACCAATGTTATTATCAGAGCAGCATAACTTAGACATGAAACCACCTAGCTTTATATGACTCCTGGGAATTCATGCCTTGCAGTAGCCTAGCTTTTGTCTGGATTATTGAAACAGAACACCAAGTTTTTCTTCAGACAGGATACCATGTCTTCCTCCGACATGCTTCAGCGTTGTATATGCATGCAGATTTAGCTATATCTGTGCAGGGATAGCTATCTCTGTGCAGAGATAGCTAAATCCACGCAGAGATAGTTATCTCTGGACAGACATAGCTAAATGCGCGCAGAGATAGCTATCTCTGCGCAGATATAGCTAAATGTGCGCAGAGATAGCTATCTCTGCGCAGGGATAGCTAAATGCGCGCAGAGATAGCTATCTCTGTGCAGATATATCTGAATGCGCGCATAGAGAGCTATCTCTGCACAGTGATAGCTAAATGCGCACAGAGATAGCTATCCCTGCGCAGAGATACCTAAATGCGTGCAGATATGGCTATCTCTGCACAGAGATAGCTAAATGCGCGCAGAGATAGCTATCTCTGTGCAGAGATAGCTAAATGCGTGAAGAGATAGCAGTTTTTGTGCTTAATCTGTCAGATATAATATTTTTACGAACGGCGCCCCATACGAATGAGGATTTATGAAGTTACACGAGGGCCGCATTATGACGCTGATGCAACAATGACGGTACCTGAAACTTACTAAAAACAGCTTTTACATCCTATTACTTTCGAAAGGGATGGTGAGTTATAGGAAAATCATTTCTAGTTGTCGCTGAGTTCCTTTGAAAGGAACTTATTCACTCGCTGGCTGAGCACTTTCAGACACCGGTGAGTAAACTACATAAATTAAACGTTAATCATTTGAAAATTCTCAAAAATATCGCGGGTCGCACAAAACTCCCTCGCGGGCCACATGTGGCTGGCGGGCCTCCATATTTGAGACCCTGCTCTAAAGTTTGCAACTTCGCAGTACCACTAGACCATTTGCTCAGTGAAATCTCATATCGCGCACTTGCAACGTTCCAAAACATTGGAGAAACACGAAAGCAAGAATACTATTTAAATTAATTGTGTATTTTTTTCGTATTTTTATGAAATTTTATACTTATTCTAATGATTCGCAAAGTTTGTAATTGATTTAGAACTCTGCTAATCAGTCTTGAAATATCCATGCTCACTAAACCAATCATTAGTTTAGTGTAAATGTTTCTTTGAGGGACAACACTAGCTATGCGACTGTTGCCATAACATTGGGCATTTTCTTTGTGGTGTAGAAAGGTTGAAGCGTTTTGTATACGTCTATTTGCGTTGCATCGTCAACTACCTGAAAAGGATAAGCAAACTGTCGTCTTTGCCCACCCTGGAAAAATTACTGCGGACGCCCATGACTGGGACACATGTCAAAAACTACTACAGAAGTCATCCTATGTTTTTCTTGAAAAATATTTTCTTGAAAAACATTCTCAACACTAGGCTTCGGTTTACTAAAGCTTTTTCGAGGATACACAGCAGACGACAATACTTGATGATTTAAACGCCATAAATATTTGGGCAGGTGAAGCGGTGAAATTACGCCATGTAGCAAAAACGTTAACGCAATTTTCATTTACGCAGCCCGATATTCGGAGAATCACCTGCGTTGACGAGTATCCACCTAATTCGTTCTGTTTCGACGCAATCCACTTCATTATTGGAGCAGCCATTGCCGATTCGTTGCGTCGCACATACGTCAGAAGGGCGTATGACGTCATCTCGATATCGTTGCTGCGAGGGCCATAGTACGGGCGTCTCCAAGTGGACTTGAGAGTGGATTCGTCACCGGAACCTTCAGTCCAGTAACGCATTCCACCTGTTGTGCAATAATAGCAATAAACATGTTGTGATAGTCTATCCTAAGCAACAATAAAACTCCAAAAAAAACATTGAAGGTATATTCGGAAAGCATCACAGTTTAAGGCATTTCAGTATTTTCCAGTTTTAGAAGTAATATGTGAAGCTCTGTGATCAAAAAACACTATTTGCTGTCACAGGTTGTTTTCCCTCCAAAGTGATTTTAGCAAAGGTGCAACCAATCACAATGGCTAGAGATTTTCCCATACCTTCTGTCGTCACCAGACGGTTCAATGCAGTCAATGCTTCTGACGCTCTGCTGCTCTCTGACACATGCAATGCATACGTTACAATCGACAGGTCGTACTTGTCGTTAATGACAGTGTGCAGGTTGTTTTCCAGATACTGACGAGCTTTGTTAGAAGCAGCTTGAATATTCTGTGAGCACATTAAATTCAAGAAACATCACAAGCAAATAATAACAACAAAACAATCACGTGGTTTACTCCAACTCAAGTTTCGTAAAGGTTTAGATTTGATTCAAACCGACAGAATACAAAGTGAACAAAGTCAATCATACGATGTGAAATTTCAACTCACCCTATTCTTGAATGCATAGTTTGTCTCGCGCAAAGTCACCAACACGTAAGCAGTCATCGTCACAACACTGTTCACTCCTCCCTGAAAGAGTTCGGTAAATGTATTAGAGTTACTTTGTGGAAGAAGTGATTGACAGCGAATGTTTCGATAAGTTAATTTATGGACCCAAGACCCTCATGATTCCATTACAACACAGGGGCAGGTTATGTTGTTTCATCAATTTTCGCATAAAAGATGCGTGTTAGAGGGTCGATCTCATCGTTTTCAGTTCTTCGAATCTTCAAAAACGTAGAAACGCATCAATGAAAAATACTGAGAAATTTGAAAATGTCTTAAACCTGTACGCCACGGGATTTCCCGTGTTCAAAAGGAAAAAAGCGCAGCAACGAGAAATTTTATCCACCAAACCTTGCTTCACAACAGAAAAACTTAAAATATAATAACAATCTCATCCACCAAACTTGGGCTCCAAACGCCAAGCAAACGACGCTGGTTGAGCAGTGTCATTCATTCCATTGTGAGGCAAAACATTCACGAAATGCCAAAGCAAACTGGGCCACTAACCTGCAGTACTTTGCTCGACACTTTCCCAGGTTCTATGAACGAACCATCCCTGTTCTGTTGTTTCACTAGAAAATCCAGCGCTTGGTCGATGATTCTTTCTTCAACCAATTCTGGGCGGATTTCTCGAGCAAATATAAAGCACTTGGCAACAAACGTAGTCAACCATGTGCTCCCCGATTTGTCCCGTTGGCCGAAAACACTGTACGATCCATCATTGTGCTTGTATCTGAGAAAAACATATTTCAAATACCAAATTTGATCGCGTTGCATTGCTTCAGAAAATGATCAATCAATGCAAGCAGGCAAAGAGCAGTCCTTGCTTTCCTGATAATGGTTGCGGAAAACCATTTTTTTCAAACTGGACAGTTTTGTTCGATTGGCTGTTACGGCAGTCTGGCTTGTTGGACCACCAAACATTGCTTGAAGGTCAANCACCGGTCGTGGTGGAGATAACAACTGCAACCTGAACGGGAAGGGTGGGAGCACTTCAGCAGTGACTTAAACGGTTCTTGAGGACGTACAACAAAAGCCAGCGATGTAACAAATGCGACGTGAAAAGGTTCCAAGGTACGAATTGCCTGTCTAAACAATGAGTTGCCCTGTGTGCGTCTGAGCTTACTCTGGTAGTAACAATTGCTGTCAGCAGGGTATTGTGAAAACCGCTAAATGCAACGGTTTTCTTAAAACTGGTCGATTTTCCTCATGCCAATCGAGCAAACATCCACAACACGAGCAATGGTTTCAAAAACAAACCTGCATCACTGTACACTCAACATATACTATGCCAGAAAGCGTTGAAAATAACGAAACTCACTGCAATTCTTTCATATAACCATTGTAGAAGTGTTCAAACGCTTTCTTGCGTGTCGCCGCTTCCAATCTGTTCGCTTTGTGGAGGTAGAGAGTAACAAAAACATCAGGAGCAAAGTTGACCATGTTTTGTTCACCACAACCGTAGGGCGCCTTTAGTAGCCTGCCAAGGTTATTCAGAGTGTTGCCAAGAATATCGCCTAGAAAATGAGAAAATGTCAAGTTTTTGGCTAATCGAAAGTAGGAGAGGAGTATTTGCTTTAAGATTGGAGCTTTTGCTTTAAAAGCCAGACGATGATATAAATATGTGTGCCAAATTTCCACGTTTTCCTACTCTTTGGAAGGAACTTCTACTTTTCGTGTTCGGTTTATTCAAAATCAAAGCGAGTCAATTCCTTTAAAAAAATCGTCAACCTAACGGTGTAATGAAATGAAGCAAAAGTAAAGAGACTGCGTCTCATTTACACAGCTTCTTACAATAAAAAACTATTATTTTGTTGTACAGACACAAGAGAAGACTAAAAAGTTGATGACCTCTTGCTTCATTTTTATTCAAAATATTCAGCAGCACTAGCGCATCANAGTGAAGTGATTTTTGCAGGTCAAAGATCCAATCATGTCACCTGGTCNTTATAGACGCCTTCCNGGCTGCTTTACCGTGAGTGTAGCCAGCAGGATTTGTCTCGACAATATTTTCTGGGCGTTCTTGACACATGGTTGAAGAAACGTAGTTGAGATCTCTCTCTTCGGAATAGAAGACTCTGAACAATCAGAACTTCACGAGTTTCAGAGGTGGGCACTTTTCCGCTAAGGGCCACACCGTGAACTCTTTCGCAAATATTCCACAACTGCTGTTTGCATTTGGGATATTCATTCAGTCATTGCCCATGGTCAATACCATGACCACAAGTGAAATCGGAAGAAAGGCCCTATTTCAACACTTACAGGTTTGTGGCGTTATCAAGCTCCCATTTTGTCACAGAGTGATAAAGCTCACGCAGAACTGCGTTTCTTAAACTTCTCTCCCAGTTTCATTTCACTGCCGCTCACTTGCAGCATGCACTATCTAGGCTTCTCGGGTTTCTAAAGAGACAATTTTCGGTCCTTTTCGATGGTGATTCTCATGCGGTTTGGTCGAACGCAACGGAAAACCAATCAAGTACTTATTGAAGACGCTTTTCATAGGATGCATTGGTTTCTATTGAAGACGCTTTTCAAAGGAAGCATTGGCTCCGGAAGCTTTTTTTGAAGGGGGGCAGCAGAGGTGAAATTTAATTTTAACAACTCCAAACTAAGAAAAACACATTTTTACAGAACAATCATCAAATTTCAAAATCCATCGGGAAGTCAAGGCCTCCCTGGCCACACCCTTCCGTCGCCTAGGAATAGAAGAGTAATGCTAACTCGTCGGCACAAAGAAAGCGGTTGACCCTGTGACACCCTTGTTGAATCTGCTGTAAAATCCAATCAGAGTCAGCACTTCCACGAGGCCAAATAGGCGAGCGGTCACGGGACGCAGAATAGGAGAAATACTAGTACAAGTTCTAGAGCAAGTTTTGTTATTATGTGCAATCGGTGCGTAAATTTTTTAAGCTTGCCTTGGGGCACAACTGTCTCAGGGTGGCCTTGTATCCAATTCACATAGACCATGAAGGAGGAGTGGTAACAGCACACACACACACTTGTCGAAGTCTAACAGTCACGGAGCCGCGAGTCCATCAGGCTCATCAACAAGCAGCTGTCCGACCAATGGAAGGCCTTAACACCTGAGGGTCACAGTATCTCTGGCCACTTCACACCAGAGGAGCTTGCTGCCGTCCTCAAGCACCTCGAGTCAGGTAAATCTCTGAGTCTGGATTCTATTTTCCCAGAGTTTATACTCCACGCCGGGTCCGTTCTCAAATCTTGGTTAAGCGATCTCGTCACTTCTTGCATGGGCCAACTCGAAATTCCCATGATCTGGAGAAGAGCACCGATAGTTGCGATGCCTAAGTCGGAAAATCTATTGAGGGACCCAGAGGGCTACAGTTCTCTATGCTTGTGGTGGGTTAAGGGTTGGAGGGGCCGAGGCAAGACTGAAAAACTGAAAAGGAGGGCCCTCTCATGACGTCACTATACTCAGCCAACCGTGATAAGCACTTTTGATCAAGCCTAAGATATGGCCATTCAAGTATACGTTCCTGAGACTACGGCATTACTGACGTAGCAGAATGAGGAAATGCAAAAGGGTGTTCATGATACGCAACTTTGAAAACACTGAAAGTTGGGAAGACAAGGCTGGCAACACATAAAGTTAGGCAATAGGACGTTGGCATCGCCCCCACATCTTTAATTTTTGCGCCCCGTTTCTCTGCATTCATCATCAATAAGCTACAAAGTTTACCCCTTTGAAAGTTTCGCACCTTTCCCCTTTGAAAAAATGCTTGGTATTTGGTATCCTGAATTTGCTCACATTCATGTCTTTACGGGACTCCATAAAACTATAAAAAAACAAGACGATAGAAAACACTAAATTTGTTTTGAATTACATCCTTTTCACTACAAAAACATAGCATACAAATGCATCCAACCTGAGACTTGTTTTGGAAAGCTTTGAGGCGGGATGAGTCAAGGCTGCCCTCACCTTGCATTGACACTAATTGTTTAAAAATGTGCAAAAGTAAGAAATAATTCATCGTATACCTCATCGCAGGCATTTCTACTGCAGCAAGTAACCTACACAATTGGTTAAATCTGTGCTAAGAAAAAACGGTACAAGTCATACTGGGTAAGAGCTGGAAAAAAAAGTTTTAACATCACCTACCAAATCTACCTTAAATCAATCATTTACTAGTCAAGCTTCACATAATCTGTGACCTCAAGCATGGGCTAAATTCAAACCACCTGTAAAATACCTGAAATGTCTGTAGAAACATTGACTGCTCATAATTTTCAAAAAATGCCATTTCTGCTACCTGATAAGAAGCATGAATGCAGCCTTGCTTATTAAAAGACTACAGCACAACAGCAGTAATAAAAAATTACTTTGTAAACTAAGAAAAAAAACGACAAAAGCCGGAAATACAATGACCTTCTTGACAATTATTACTTTCAACCAGTTGCAATCGAAACCACTGGTGTGTATGGCAAGTCCACTGCCCCCTTCTTGAGATGTCTTGCAAAGAAACTCGTTGACATTTCAGGCTACCCCAGGGAGCGACAGTGGCTCCACCAGCGTCTGTCTATAGCCGTGGTCAGAGGGAATACCCCCAGCATATTGGCCTATGTGCAAGTTTGATCTGATTTTAGCCACCCTCAGTGCATTAACCAGTGTTCCTGCCCAACACTTGCCTCTCTTCAGTGATTAGCCATCACCTTCCGAATGTCTGCGTTTTCCTGACAGTGATTAGCCATCACCTTCCGAATGTCTGCGTTTCCTTTATTTATTTATTTATTTATTTATTTATTTATTTATTTATTTATTTATTTATTTATTTATTTATTTATTTATTTATTTATTTGTCTGCGTTTCCTGTCAGCTTTATTGTTTTCAGTATGTTTTTTTATGCTTTCTGTAAAGCCTCTGTGCAGTATTGTTTTGCTCCCCTTTTCAGCCATCCTGACTAACCGCATTTTGTTTATTTTTCATGTACACAACACTACTATATTACTGTTTACTGTTAAACCTTTTTGTAATCTGTCTTTACCTCTGTCTGTTCAGCCCCATTTGGGGGTGCTATGTGCCTGGTGGAACACACACACAATGGCGGTACCACATCATGGTCTGTATAATTCTACTGTGTTCTTTAATGCTTGTATACGATAACTGAAATTACATGGTAAAAAAAAGAAAAAAATCTCCTATAAACTAAAAGATGTAGTGTGGTCCCTGCTATAACAATTGCATGTTGTCTTATTTTTAGGTGGAAATGTTCACTAAGGTACAGCATGACAAGAAATGAGAAATTTGTCTAACCTTTTCAACTCAGAAACATAAAAAGGAAATCCTTGGATAAAAATATGAATGTTCTAAATCATGAATTGATCAACTTGATTTTTACAAAACTTGAGTTTTTGTGCATGGCAGATCTGCTTAAAATGCACTAGACTAGACAGACATAGCTACTATAACAACGTGGGTGCTTTAAGCTGCACTCTCCTCTGTAGGCTCACAACTGTGGCATTTTCATAAAACTGTCAATATACCAAATACTTCAATCTCTAAAAATCATCATTTGGTATAAAAAGCTATAATTTCGTATAAATATTTGCTCTTATTTGATACGGCCTTGTCAGAACTTTTTAGAAGAAATTTTAACCCACAATTTTTTAGGTAAAGAAGTAGGTTTGAAGCTTTTCTTTTTTTGTTCATTGGAGATGGTGGTGGGGCCCCTTTGAAAGTATGGTACTTATACACATTGCAGTTACTGTTAGGGGTCCCTCTGAAAGGAAGGTACTTACACATCACAGTTGCTGTTGAAGGCCCCTTTGAAAGCAACGTACTTACACATTAAAATGTCTGTTGGGGCCCTTTGAAAGCAACGTATTACAGATTACAATTGCTGTTGGGGGCCCCTTTGAAAGCATAGTACTTACACATTAAAACTGCTGTTGGGGCCTCTGAAAGTATAGTACTTGCATCTTGCACATTACAGTGCTATTGGTGGCCCCTTTGAAAGCAAGGTACTTGCGCATTAAAGTGGTTGTTGGGGATCCTTTGAAAGGAAGGAATTTTACATTACAATTGCTGTTGAGGGCCTTTTTGAAGGCAAGGAATTTTACATTAAAGTTGCTGTTGGGGGCCCTATGAAAGCAAGGCACTCACACATTACAATTGCTGCTGGGTCCCCTTTCAAAGCAAGGTGCTTACACATTACAGTTGCTCTTGGGGGCCTCTTTGAAATTACAGTACTTTCACATTACGCAGTTTCTTTTAGGGGCCCCTTCAATGAAGTTTAAAACAGAATACTTACGCATTTCAGTGGCTGTAGGGGGCCCCTTTGAAAGCAGATTACCTTCAAATTGCAGTTTCTGTTGGGGGCCCCTTTGAAAGCAAAGTATCTGCACATTGCAGTTTCTGTAAGGGGGCCCTATAGAAAGCAGAGTACTAAACTTATGATCTGCTTTGTATAGTACATTATATGAGTGGATAATAAGTTTTTCACNAAAAATAAGTAAAATTTACGTGCGCAACACCTCAAGGGGGGCCCCCAAAAAGGGGGCCCCGAGGCAAGTGCCTCGCTCGCCTCCCCTTAAACACACCACTGCTTACAGTGTGTCCTCTTCAAGATCTTCGAGAAACTTATCTACGCTCCTGTCGAACCAATCATCGACCCATTACTCCCGCAGGAACAAGCAGACTTTCGACATGGGAGGTCGACCGTAGATCGGGTCACCCTACTGACACAAGACCTGTTACAAGAAGCTCAGCGCTACAAAAGCAGTGTCAGGGGTCTTCCACCTAAACAACGTGGAAAATAAAGCCAAACCAAAAGTCAAACACAACAACGAATCCCTTCTTTTTACTCCGAATCCAAATACCTCGGAGTAACATTGGACAGGACGCTCACGTATTGCCGATACCTCGAGCCACTTCGCAAAAATTTGACATCACACACCGCACTCTTCAGGCAGCTTGCTGGCTCCGGTTGGGGTGCTTAACAACAACGTCGCGAACAGCCACCTTAGCTCTGGTCCATTCAACAGTTGAGTACTGTGCTCCAGTCTGGTGCCGCAGTGCTCAGCCCCACCTCACTGACCCTACCATCAACGACGCCTTGCGAATTGTGACTGGATGCCTGGGTCATACACTACGGGGCAAACGTCTATACTCGCAGGCATCCAACTTGTTGGGCTTCGTCTCAAAGTAGCAACACTGTCTCTAGCACGCCGTGCCGTGGAGCCTGGACACCTGCGCCTCTCAGCGCTCACCTGTCCATCGAGTGCAGATGCACGGCGTCTCAAATCGTGACATCCATTTGTACCCGCATCGCAAAGACTCATCAGTTCATGTGACAACAACAACATACGTGTGGTGCAGTGGGCGGATCATCGATGGAAGGCGGAATGGTTGGACAAAAATCCGAGACTCCGTACTTTCATCTCAGTCATCGTCACCCACCCTCCTGAAATGGCAAGAACAGCGTGAGTCCGCTTTTCCGCCTCCGCACCAGTGTCGGACGTTTCCGCTCCTTACACAAATGGGGGTATGGCCCCTTCTGCTACCTGTGAGTATGTTTCTGCAAAAAAAAACGTCGACCATGTTGTNCTCCAATGTCCACTCCATCAACNTCTCCGTGGACTGCACAGCCTGACGGTTCTGGATGATNAGACAATCGACTGACTGACTTCTCAACACATGCCCTGATATCTAGTGCAGCCAAGCAGTAGATTGTAACAACTCACTGAAACGACGAAAAAGCCACGATGAACGGTTGTGATTTAACTCCTTCGACACGGACACAAACTGTTGTGCAGGAATACAATGATTTGACGGCCAGTAACAAGCGGTTGTCAACACCTTACTCCCTCAAGAGAAGACCTCTATTTAACGATTTTAAATAAAAATTACGACAACGTTTCGTTGAATTTCAAATACACTAAAGACGGAAAATTTAGGGGTTGTCAGTTGAACATAAATCTATTACGTTTGGTTCAACCCTCTACTTGCTTACCATAGATGGACAGTTTAACTTTGGCTGAATCAGGAACGATTCCTGCAGGAACGTTGACACGCAAGTTGTGTCTTGTCACTTGGTCACTGATCGATTCACGACTGACGAGGATAGAGGTTGAGTAACATTGTTGAATGCCCTCCGGCTGCGCAACAACACGTAAAGAAAAATGTGGAATGTGGTTGTTTCACGACATAAGTATACTTCTTCATTGGCATGGCAGGTTTGTAGCAAGATTCTTGAAAGCGTTCACTTACTCGGACGTAAACCACTCTGGTTAACGCGTCGGAAGCCAATTCGGACGTCGCCGAAACTGTAATCGGTACTTCTCCCAACGTGTTAACTCGGATAGGGAATTTAACAGAGATGGCTCCATTCGAAGGCACGGTTATCTTGCGTCTTGGTCCAGCAGCGACTGAATCGTTACCAGGAATAATCAGTTCGAACTTGTTGCTCGACCCAAGGTGAAAGTTTGCCTGCGATGATGACAGTATAACCGGTTTCAAAAGAGAAATCAATGAACAAAATATTTTGTAACAGAGAAGCAAACTGATTTTAAAATAATTGAAAAAGTGCATAAATTCCCACTGAACCAAATAGCGATATTTCAAAAATCTTGTGCAATGAAATATATNAGAGCAATCGTGTGTGTCCTCCAATCGCACTGACAAATAAACGTACGATTTGCTAAAAATTACATTTGCCAAATCAACAGCGCTACAGCAGGCAAACTGGGTCCAGGACAGGCCCGTAGCCGGGTTATAAGGTTTGGCGGAGCAAAATGCATATTTAGAGGCGTAGGATGTTTTTTTATTATATGTTTAAAAAAAATTAATGGAAATAACACAATTTATGGTGGACAAAGATATTTGGGAGGCACTTCCCCCGAATGCTCCCCCGTGACTACGGGCCTTGTCCACGATGACAACCACCTGAACAACTGCCATCTAAGACAGCTGCCACCTAGGATGACTACCACGGTTAGCTGCAACCTGGGACAACTGCGGCCTTTGACACTTGTCATTTAGGGCAGTGTTTTTTTAAGGTTTTCAAAAGGGTGTCGTGGTGGAGCTTAAGGGCGTCAACACCATTTTCCCTTCTATGTCTGATACTTTTAATTCATTTTCACAAAAACGCAAGTTTCCGTCAAAATATGCTTAATTGTTTGAATACGAAATTCCCATTTGGCAAACAAACTAAAGAGAATTTCATAAATAAAAAGATTCACTATAGGGTACATGCTCATTGATTTACTCATTGTCGTGCCCGCTTTTCCTTTTTCGAGAGTCCCGGGGGCAGCTCCCCTAGGAGGACTCTAAATACCTCACGATCAATGGGAATCTCAAATAGTTCGGCTGGCTCCACACCAAGACGGTACCAAGCAAGGTCAGAGATGTAGTCACTCCACCTGGTCCTTGGAAGAACTTTTGACCGCTTTCCTGTGGGTGTAGACTGTAGCCTGGAAGATTTAATTTGCTATTCTTTCCGGGGCATTGTGGACACGTGGCCGAACTAACATAGCTGGGGTATCTCGATTCGGAGACGTGGCTTTACATCTCGGGCTTTACGGATTTCAGACCTGCGCTCTTTGTCACCAAGTGTCACACCGACAACTTTTCGCAAATAACCCAACTCAGCCCTTTGTTCTTTTGACAGTATTCTTCCAGTCGTCACCAAAGATTCATGACCACAGGTGGGGATCGGATCAAAGACCGACTTAAAAACTGAAAGCTTTGCGTTCTTGGAAAACTCCCGTTTCATCACCACGGAGCAATTAAGCTCATGTAGAACTGCGTTTTTTTTCAACTGTGACTTGAATTGGCAGGCCAAGGCCTGAAGAGCTCATTGGCAACACAAAGACTAACACAGAAGAAAAAATGACACACATACACACAAACAAAACAGTACAACACAAAACGTATCAAACGGTGAGGTCATATTAAAAGGGTGCATTTCTGGACAAAAACAGACACGTCTGTCTAAACAAGCGCAATGACGGACTTTTATAGACAGTTTAGGGTGTCCGAAGAGAACTATTTCGACCAATTCAGCTGGATTCAATGCAGCAAACTCAGAGTAGGAAAACACATTTTCCTCGGCGAG
>JGI24021J15306_10007185_pt1 | contig 13536 bp, 5 predicted proteins | sample Ectturendosymbi1_FD_15306 | JGI IMG/M metagenome (IMG submission 15306) | reverse complement strand
CATTAAAGATGTCAACTCAAAAAAATTTTATTCAACAGCAGTCCCCAAAGTCTGCCTGCACACCGGATACGGCTCGCAAGCTTTCTGAGGAATGCCTAACACCTTAGGAGCCAGTGTACGACATACTTGTGCTTTGAAATCTCGAATGAGCCACTATTTTCGTGCTACTTTGAAACTCCATAACTTGCCAGCTGATTGTACTAGAGAGCTACTCAAACCCTGAAGATGTGACGAGTCTTATAGTTTGCATTTTAAAAAATTGGAAAGATTTGGATTTCGGATTTTTCATGGGTGATGTCATAAAAGGTTTTAGGCCATTTTGGCCCAGGTTACCAAGCCCTGGAACCCAACCACTAGAGGGAATTTTTTGACTCAAGTTTTCATTAACTAGGATAAAACAAAAAGTTATGGCTGAAAAAACTAAATTTGGATAAAAGCTACCCAAAAAGGATTTTTGTCCAAATTTTGGTTATTTTGCCATAACTTTGGTGGTGCAACAGTTTGGCCAAAACACTGCAAATCAATAAATTCCCCAAGGGATTAACATTTTGAGAGCCAGCGTACGATATATTCATACCTAGAAGACTATTTAGCACTTACGCTTTTTGTGTACCTTGTTCCAGGGTTTTGCAATGCATGTGACACACTGTGTGTGTGATGTATTAATTGTCTGTATTAGTTGTGGAATGTTTTCTGCACTTGCGGCCATTATTCTTCTGCTTGTTTTCAACTGTGTAATGTAATTGTGACCATGTTTTTGTCTCAAAGCTGTCATGTACGTTTCCTTGAGACAGTGACCTTAAGAACATAACAAAAGTTTTGTACTGACAGCAGAACTTCTTTTTTGTTCTGCATGGCCAAGTAATAAAAGTAGTAAAAATGTCATCTCATAGTAATAAAAACGTCACCTCATCAGTTGAATCCTCAAATTTACTGCTTGAGGTTGACCCTGCGGTGTTGATTTTACTTGGCAGAAGGTGGTAACTTGGTTTTCTGGGAATCCCCACTCTGACAGATGCTTAATTTGATTAATGACACTGTTGACTTTTTTCTGCGCAGTGCACTTTACCTTTCTTTGAAGTTAAATATGCAATTAAGTGATATAAACATAAAACTAAAAACAACAGTTCTGTGCAAATATACAGTTTATGCAAAAATTTGATGTGATTAACCAGACTATTTTTCTCACCTATGAATAGTTTTGGTTCGGGATTCTAGAATCCTATGTGATAAAGCAATTTGTGCATTCAACCGATATGCAATTAACTGGAGCCATCCATACAAGTATAAATTAGGCTTAGTAAATCAGAGTCTTAATTAAATTTGTTCTAATTATGCAGAAATTAGTAGTAGGTTAAAGAAACTGTAATGCAACAACCAAAAATCTATATGAAATTTTCTTGGAGATTTTGATAAACAACTTTTTTTCATTGAAGAGATTCTTTATATGAAGCAAAAATACTTTACATTGCAGATGACTACAATTAACAAAGCTATTGCATGGTTATTTCTTCTGCATATTTCTAAGATGCACTCTATTCAGTGTGGGTACTTGACAAATACACATTTTTCTACACTGATTAATTATCACATAGCAATATTCTTGCTAATACTGCCTAACAGTGTCGGAATGCTATTCAGCCTTTTTATTAGCCAGTGTTCATTGATGTAGTCACTCATGTCATGTAAGTGTATTACAAGTTAATTTGGATTAAGGACACACAATACAATATGCATGTGTGGCTTTGGAAGGTTTTTGTGTATCAGTGGTGAAGCAGTTGTGTACTGGCTGATATAGGTATCACTTATGGAAGAATTGTTTTCCTATTCAGCATTATTCAATTGGTTTTAATCAGTCCTTATTTTAGGAGGTACAATGAGTCTGCACTTCAAGATGTAGCTACAGTGTAGAGTAGTGATGCTTTCCTTACCCAAAGCAGTTCTATGGCTTCCAGGTTGTCATTGCTTACATTTTTCTATGAATATTTGATGATCCTAATTAGAGATTGACCGATATGGCTTTTTTGGGGCTGATACTGATAGCTGATATTTCCAAAATTTTTAAATCTTGTTTTGTGCTTCATTATCAAAAATATAATGCATTCTATGCCATACCTTCTTCAAAAACTTCAAAAATCAGGATTTAAAGCTAGAATTTTTCAAATTGCAGCAATTTCAATATTTTGGTATGATTTTTAATTAATCTGATTAATGATGATGCTTTTGTTTTGCCTGCGATGGCCAACACAGGCTCCATTGTTTATCTTGTCTGATTGTTTATGAAAACGCACCTGCTAGCATTACTGCAAGATAACTGTCAGACTTGGTTCTTTGTGCTTTCTTGCAAGTTGTCAGCATGTGTGACGCATATAAAAGTGTTTATTCAACACCTACTGAGTCCAGTGGCCGTTTTGGCCAATACCAATAGATTGGTAAAACCCAAATATCGGCCAGGTTGATATATCGCTCTGTCTGTAATCCTAATTAGAGGTCGACTGATGCATCATCCTGCCAATATATATAGGGCAATGTTGCTGATGATCATATCAGCAAAATTCCGCTGATATATATCGGCAATATTTGCTCATGAGAAACCACTACGCTGTTGTTCTGCACAGAGTGTTTGGAAACCCAAGTTGCTACTTCATCTCTCTGATTGATTAACGCAAATTGTCTGTCCTGTTCCTTGTGGTGCACAGCCCTCCTACTACATGAAGTAGTGTGTAATAGACCATTGTGCAGTCGTCCCAATAAACCACTGTATGCATTGTACTAAATTAAGTTTTGTTTTGTTTTTCAGAAGAGGCATTTGCAGCATTGCCTCCAACACAGAGAGCAACAGCATTTGTACTATCTCCTGATCCAAAGGGGAAAACATTTTTATATTGTGTTGGGAATGGTGTAATTATAAGGGACATTACAGTAAGTGTTTTGGCCCATCTAGGCCTTACATTAGATATCAATGCAGATGCTCCATGCACAATGAATAGTAAATTCAACTTAAACACATGAGGTGGAAATCTTGTGTCTTGGAACAGTATCAGCAATGTAATATGTGATGTTGATTAATGGTTTTGAGATAAAATTTTTGTTTGCAATTTGCATTTGAAAACTTGTTTTTGCAACCACCATAAGAAGTCTACTCTTGTTTCCATCCTACCTTTTATATTACAAAATCACCAGAAAAGCCATGTTCTCCACAATATTTTGCACATCCACACCCTTACAAACTACATTCCGTCATGTTTTGTAATGACTCATGGCCTTCGACCCTAACGGTCTTTTACTTTTGGTCCAACATGTTCTCTTGCTTGTGGGACAATGCTTTCATCATACCATAGCCCACATGTTTCATTTCTTTGATATGGCCTTGAGGTATTTTGTCAATGCCAGTTGAAACATGACATCTTAGTCCACTTAGTTTCGTACCTGCTTAACTCTCATGGCAGACAGAATTTGCTGCTGGACTGAAGTGCATAGCCTAGTGTGGAAATTGATGTCATTTGCCTTCACAAAGAATTAAGGTAATGTTTTGTTAAGGAAGGTCAGGTGATTTTGGAATGTGCAAGACACACAACAAGAAGCTTAAGATAAGGTGATAATTTTTTATGCTATTCTGTTTTTGACAGTTGGCTTTCATCCAGGTTGCAGGGAAATAGTTGAATCCCATCTTTAGGCTGTAGACCAGAGGTGTCCAACCTATAGCCCACAAGCCACTTCCAGCATGTGATCTGGCTCACAAAGCCATTTTTTCAAAAATGAAAAAATAATACATTTACAAAAAATTTGTTGATTTGGTAGAATGTAACATATCCCAAAACAACCATGTTACGTAAGTAGACTGCTGCTGTAGACTCTTGACCAGTGGTTCTCAACCACTGCTCTGAGAGTCGCATGCAGCTCCCAAACACTTTGTTCGACCCTTAGCAGTCTTTCAATAAAACCCTAACATTTTGTGTAACAGACTTCATTCTGCAATAATACAAACAGTGTCAATTAATTTGTGTTAAGAATTTTTAGTGTGGCTCTCTAACAAAATTATATGTCTAGATTTTGCTCCCTTCAGCAAAAAGGTGGAGAACCACTGCTCTTAACCATTAGATAAACTTCACCCGATCATAATTTTGTACATAACTATCAGTGGTCTCATGGCTGAAATAAATTTCAGGTAATATTTCTAAGATTCAGTCCATTCGGCATTGAAGAAAAACCTGAAATTTAGTTATGAGTTTAAAATGATCATGTGTGCTAAACCCAATAAATGTTGTCAGATACTTAAGATATAAACACATGGTTGACCTTTTTATTTTAAAGAACCCAAAACCATCCACTATAGTCATTTTTAATATCTATGTAAGGCGTGCAGAATAATTACCTAATTTCTTGGCATGTGGAGTGCAAAATGTGTTAGTCATTGCTTAGCTTTTAACCAAGCCAATTTTCATGAACTTGCTGAACTCTGTAGGATCCAAAAAAGCATGAATTATACACAGACCACCAAAAAACACCTACTTGTGCCAAGTATGCCAAAACTGGTTTTTACATTTGCTCTGGAGATGTATCAGGAAAAGTTCGAATATGGGATACAACTCAAGAAGAACATCTATGCAAAGTTAGTTACACTTGCATTCTGCTACTTTTGTTTGTTTTAAACAAGTGGTCTTCAACCTTTTTTGTACAATCGCCCCCCTACAGGAACTTCGCTTAAAAATCGCCCTCTACCTATAATTTTTGCGTTGTCTGAAAATATTTGTTGTTCTGCATATGATTCAATGCTGATGAAATATGAGCGGGCAATCTAATTAGCGCAAAACAAAACGAATGCAAATGCATTTGTAGAATAAATGTTATTCATTTCCGAAAAAACAGCTGGTTCCAACAAACGCGAACCTTGTGATGGTGTTTATCTGTAGGTTGCAAGTTGGTCGTAGGTTGCAAGTTGGTCATTTCAAATTGTATGGCGTTTCCCCCGGTCTTGTTCGTGTCAAGACGATTGCAGTATTCATGACGCATGTGCAGTACTTGGCAGAAACTTTGCTCAGGAAAAGAGATTGTGCGCAATGCCAGTAATAACTGTCTCACTTTTCCCCAAAGTTCTGGAAAACGCTTACTGCACTAGATAAAAAAAACAGACCGTCCGTGTGTATGGTATATAACATGGGTTTCATCATCGCTTTGGATGTCGATGAGACACTCCTTAATGGTAGAGTCACATTCGCTTATGCGAGCTAGCTGGCAAAAAGGTATTTCACCTAATAATTTTCCAAGCAATGTAATTTCCTGTGTGATCTCCACAACAGAATGACTTCTTAGCAAGCCTCAAAAAAGGTGGCAAAAAGGATATTTTGAACTCTTTTGTTTAGCTAAGGTGGGGTGTTTGGGCTTACTCGCTGGTCTAAGTTACTCCTTACCTAGCCTATACTGTTCTGTTATACTCTGTCACAAGTCAGATGAATACAGCACAGCTATTTCCACAGCACAGCAAAACACTCGAACTGGCTGGAAAACACAACTATAGCCATTAATTGCTGAGTAGATCGTCTCACAACAGTCATATTTTCAATATTTTTACAACAGAACGCACTGTGGTGCATTGTTTTACTCAAGGTACTAACCAAGGGTTATAAAACACATGATAAACGACTGTGACATTTTTGCCAGCGAAACAATGGTTTGGCAATGCTCTACCCAAGGCCATGAAGACTTGTTTCAAGACAATTTTGCTAGTAATAACGCATATGTTCGGAGGGATTTGTGACAGTTCACGACGAAAGTCAAAAAGTTTTCCTCTTGAAAAAATGGAGTTTGGCCGATTGGGCATATTCCGATAGCTGTGTCAGTTTTGGTCGCTTTCAACCAATATCAGTATAATAAAACTAATTGATGCATACTACACGAGAAGCGTCCAAAACCCCGTGTGCTGATGTGTACAGGCTGGTAAATGTTATTGCTGGATGCCCTTTTTGTGACGTTGGTCATGCCACGATTGGGTTAACCAACCTGGCGAACTATTCAAGCAGTGCAACAGTTTCTCTACTCTTTTACCTTATTTTGAACATTAGACTCAACCCAATGCTTGCATATTCACAATCTTCGTGTGAACCGCAGTGCTTGACTCCCAACTAGTGGCAATCTCAGTGGTCTTGGATAGTTGGTGCAGTGAAGCGTTACACATAGTGGAGCAAGTGACGGGAGGCAGGGGTGCAAAGAGCCCCCCTGGGAAGCTAAAACTAAAATCGGGCCCCCACTTAGCATATATTTCGGTATTTAGCATCTTTTGGTTTTCAGTAGGTTGTTGTTTCTTCGCGTTTTTTGGAGTGTTTTCTGTCATTGTGGGTTTTTGTATAGACATCCGCATCCGGATTCACTACCATTTCTCAATTTTACCTGGGTGTTGGCTAACGGGCCCTCTTTCAGCTTAGCTTTACCCCTGGTTCAAACCTATAGTTATGCCGCTGGTTACACAGAACGACGTTTGTTTGATTGTTACGTCACCAGTCCGAATCATGGATTTTACCCTTTGTTATGAACCGTGGTGTCGAAAGTGCATCAAATGCTTTGATTCCAAAGTAAGTAATATTGTTTTTTTTGGAATCATTTCAAAATTTTGTAATGTTTTAACCTAAAGAAATCGCCCCCAAGTCTCATAAGTCACAAAATCACCCCCACAACGCAAAAAATTGCCCCATGGAGAGCGATTTCGCCCACGTTGAACACCACTGTTTTAGATGGTCTTCAACGTGGGTGAAATCGCCCCCCAGGGAAAGATTTTATGCGTTGTGGGGGGGATTTTGTGACTTACCAGATTTGGGGTGCAGTTTCAGTTTACAGGGAGCGATTTTGTCAGGTTAAAATATACCAAAATTTTGAATTGATTCCGAAAACAACAATATTTGTTACTTTGGAATCAAATCATTTGATGCACTTTCGACTCTATGGTTTGTAACAAAGGTTATAAAACACATTATATCCGATTGGTGACGTAACAATCAAACTACCATCGTCCTGGGTAACGCTTCACTGCACCAACTATCCAAGACCACGGAGATTGTCACTGGTTGGGAGTCAACCATTGCGGTTCACACGAAAATTACGAATGTGCAGGTATTTTGTGTCTAATGTTCAAAATAAGATAAGAGTAGAGAAACTGTTCTACTAAGTAGTTTGCTAGGTTGGTTAACCCAATCGTTGCATGAGCAACGTCACAGAAGGGACATCAAGCAATAACATTTGCCAGCCTGTACAAAACAGCGCTCGGTGCGTTGAACGTTTCTTGCAAAGTATGCGTTAATTAGTTTTATAATAATGATATTGGTTGAAAGCGACCAATACTGATAAAGTTTTCGGAAAATATCCAATCGGTCAAACTCCATTTCTTAGAGGAAAAACTTCAGCTTCTTTGAAGGTACAGTACTAAAAAAAAGTACTAAAAATGGCCAACAATCATAACATTGCTACCACTAAATCACCGCATCGACTTTCTCGGCGATAGCGAATATTGATTGCAAGTTGTCGTCAAGTTTAGTTTTCGTCGTGAATTGTCGAAAATCCTTCCAACCACATGTGTTATCATTAGCAAAATCCATTAAACAAGTTCATGGCCTTCTGTAGAGCATTGCCAAACCATTGTTTCATAGGTAAAAAATGTCAGTCTGTTGTCATGTGTTTTATAATCTTTGGTTAGTTCCTTGGGAAAAACAATGTAGCTAAGTATGTTTTGTTCTCAAAATGCTGAAAATATGATTGTTGCGAGATGATTTACGTAAGAACCAATCGCTAGTAAAAGTAGTTACAGCTAGCGGTAAAGTTGTAAAACGCGCTTATCGTGTTTTTCAGTCAGTTCGAGAGTTTTGCAGTGCATGTGGATGTAGCTGTACCGTGTTCATCTGACCTGACATAGTATAACATAACAGTTCTTTAAGAAAGGGGTAACTTAGACTGGTGGGGTGCAAGTCCAAACACCCCATCTTGGCTGAATTAAGGAAGCCAAAAAGTCCTTTTCGCCACCTGTTGTTTGAGACCTACAAAGAAGTCATTCTGTTGTGGAGATCACGCCGAAAGTTGGATTGCGTAGAAAGTGACTGGGTGAAATGCCTTTTAGCAAAGGCCAGCTAACTAGCATAAACGAATGCGATTCCACAATCTAGAAATGTCTCAGAGACATCCAAAGCGACGATGAAGCCCGTACTTTCTTTCATGCACACAGACGGTCAGATTTTTGGATCAAGTATCGTGAGCGTTTTTCAGAACTTTGGGTGGGGAAAAACGAAACTATTATTACTGACGTTTACCACGACGTATTTTGCTGAGCAAGGTGTCAGCCAAGTACTGCACACGCGTAATAATTACAGCAATTGGTTTGACACGAACAAGGCCGGGGGAAACGCCATGCGACTTAAACTGACCAACTTGCAACCTGCTTTGAAAAAGCTTACAGATGAACATCAGGCGTAAGGTTTGCATTAGCTCGAACCAGCTGTTTTTTTGTTTGTTTTTTTTGTAAATAAAAAACATCTATCCAACAACTACATTTGCATTTGTTTCGTTTCGCTTATTTTGCGCTGTCTAGATTGCGCGTTTATATTTCATTAACGCTAAATTATTTTTGAAAACAAAAGAATATTTTCACACAACACAAAAACCGTAGGTAGGGGGTGATTTCAAGTAAAGCTCTAGCAGGGGAACAATTGTACAAATGAAGGTGAAGACCACCGTTTTAGACTAAGAGTGAAGATCTGAAACCGTGGTAGTGCATTGTGAACTGTATTTAGTAAACATACATGTATTGGTTTGTTGTACAAAAGAGCTGTTGATATAATCAAGCTGACTCCACTATTTTGTGCTTATGCAGTATGAATATCAGCCAATTTCTGGAGCGATTAAGGACATTGCTTGGGATGCTGACAGCAAGAGAATTGCAGTGTGTGGAGAGGGAAAAGATAAGTAAGGACTTTTATGATAACAAAGTGATTGTTATTGTGATTGACCCATTATGTCTGCAGATGTGATTAAAGCCCTAGTACAGTGATGTAATTACTTGTTAGTGCAGGTTTTCTCTGGCTAACATACCCATTCAGTATCATGTGAGATAGACTTTAAGCTGTGAGAACTATGTTTGCAATTTGCGTGAAAGAAAATACTTATCTTTTGGTGATGATTAGTAGAAAAAAAGCAAATGTCAACTTAGAAAAACCTATAACGATTGATGTCGAAAAAAATAGAGTTTTGAATAAAATCATTTTTGACTCCTTACAAAACTTACTACGTTCCTTATCAGGAAAACTTTAATGATTGAAGCGCGAGATGCTGAACCACGAGAAATATGTGGCCAAATTATTGGAGTAAGGTTTGCTGTCTCGACTGTTTCGAGATGATTGTTTTTGGTTAGTCGTCTGTGGCTTGCATTTTACAAAATTTTATAATTTAAGAACAGGTGCAGTAGATCAGTTGGTTCTGTCAGCAAACAGGTGTCTTTATTTCTGATGGGTAATTATATTCGCTTTTTTGCTCCCAGATATGGCGTATGAAATCGGTTGCTTGATCGCATAAATGTAGTGAGATCGTTCAGCATTATAATATAATTTTTCAGTTGGCATTTAAGTTAATGTCTGTGAATCAGTAGTTTGACCGTTATTTTGCAGAGAAACATCCGAGTGTTTGTGTGTAAGCCGCTCCCCCCTTTTACTCTAAAATGGTCGGAACTATTATTTTTAGCTCTTGCAGGGGTGATCTTACGTAGACGTAGCTCATTTCCTTGTTACTTGGGAAAAGAGCTTAGAATACTCATCCGCGTGCAGATGGTAATGAAGCAACTATGTATTATTACACGTGTTTGTTCGCTTTCTGTGAACCGTTGCAGCTCAATTTTTTCGACCCGACGAACCAGTAGAACTCTTTCTATACGTTCGGAGGGCCAGTTTAATTGCAGCGTTTTTGATTGCACAGGAGATGAATTTGATGTATGTGGGATAAAATCTCCATAAAAACAGCTGTAAAATAAGGGAAGCTTTACATTTAGTGGTTTACCTATGCACCCACAACCCTTGTCTCATGGCCCGCGATTGGTATCAAACCTGTTTTATCATAATGTTGCAGCCATGTACCCGTAGTTTAAGGCTCGTACCATCTTCATTACGTGTATCACTACTTGATAAGCGCTCTGCCCAATCATCCACGTTATGTTCGCCCGCAATGCCAAGAACAAATCTGAATGATTTTAGTGTGTATTGCGCTATTTATGAACACAGGGTAGTTGCTGGTAGCACAGTTTGTCGTATGAATCAGACATTCCAAGTTGGATCAACTCGGGGCTCGGTGCGTTTGCAATATTTCCCTACTCTTTCGCTTGCAGATTTGCGCATGCTTTTCTTTGGGATACTGGATCTTCAGTTGGAACATTGGGCATGTTGACAAAGTCGGCAAACTCCATAGATATCAAGCCGAACAGGCCATATCGATGCGCCGTTGCGTCTGAAGACTTCAAAACTTATTTTTACGAAGGGCCACCTTTCAAACACTCGACAACACTTGACGTAATGCTCCTGTTTATTAGCGTGATGTTGTTACAATGCTGCAATAAGTACACCGCAACCCATGTTTATTTTTCAAAGACCTCATTCTTACTTTCAGGGAGGGAGGTTCGCCAACTGCGTGCGATTTTCTCCTGATGGAAAATACTTCGCCAGCGCAAACTCAGATGGAAACGTTTATTTATGCGATGGAAAGACAAGCGAATCTGTAAGCTGAAGAAAATAACTGCTGACGTTCTTAAAAATGTGTTGGAATTTTATCCTTGCTCTTGGTGTATTGCTCCAGATTGGAAAGTTCGGCGATCCAAAATCTCATAATGGTGGTGTCTATAGCATTTGCTTTAGTCCAGACGGAAGCGAGTTGCTTTCCGCGTCTGCCGACAAGACTTGCAAAATATGGAACGTCGAGTCGCGACAAGCTGTAGTGTAAGTTTTTTGTGAGAGTGACGCGAGTTTGAAGGTTGTTGTGCGGGTTATGCTACATGGTTTATTCGTGAACTTACTGTCTGTGTTGATGACCCTGTAGGCTGAAATAGTTTGCATTTGCAGGCAATTCGAGCTTGGTACAAACGTTGATGATCAGCAACTCTCATGTTTATGGCAAGGCGATTTTCTTCTCAGCGTATCTCTATCAGGTTGGAAATGTGCGAAACATGAATAAATAAAATTTTTCCTCATGTCTTTTTTTTAAAACAGACCACACCCATTTTTTCTATCTCTGTGGCGCTGCGCCGCCCGCTTCTCGTTGCGTTTTCATCGATTTTATTGTATGCAGGTGATATTAACTACTTGGATCGGAACAATCCATCTTCTCCATCAAGGGTCGTGGCAGGCCACAAGACGGCGGTAACCTGCGTGGCTGCTCAGCCGAACGAAGCAATATTTTCAGGTACCCGGATGTGGCTGCTTCGAAAGTTGCCAGCACAGATTCTCCAACCAATATCGTGCTATGACTGGACTGGTTATCATTTTTAGGACAACGTAAATTTTTGTTTGCTCTCTTACAAGAAGGAAGTGTTCCGCTCCTGTTCTGTGAACACTGCGAAACGTTTCCCCATCGTTTTACGGCGTCGCTGTTTTGCTTCGAGCACTTTCATCATCGCCGTGCGAGATCTTTTTGCTTCTAGTTTTCGCGCCGCAACTTATTACTTTTTTGCCAATAATAATCCTGCGCGGGATCGAAGCTTAAAATAGTTTGTTGGTCAAATTCTTGTGGGCCGTGGTATACCGATGGAGTCAGTGGGGGAGGGTTCAGTGCTCGAAAAACAAAAGCATCCGGAAAACGAAACATAACGCACACTGCAACATACTTGCGCTGTGGCTTAAAAATCTTTTGTTTCCTAGAGAAAAACGGTGAGCCTTAAAGTACTGCCAACATTTTGCTGTACAAAATAGTTTAAGCCGGTGTCCTCTTTGCACATCCATGTCGAATAGATTTTTTCAAGGAGTGAAACCAGCGTTTTATGGCTGTTTCCATACGTCAAAAATTCTTCTTTTCGCTTCTCGGTTGACCATTTGAAGTTCTGCAGAAACCTTTATTCCTCAAATTGTTGCAAACACCAGCAGGTTTCTCTAACATGTCGCCATTGCAAACATTTATCAATTTAACTTATTTACGGAATGATTATGAAAAACCACCAGGCAACCAGTTCTGAGGAAAGTGAGTGTCACCGGTGAGATGTCCGACTCCGACCTTTCCAAAATTTCCGACTCTATAAAATTTCAAAAGAAATGGTACCATTTCAACAGGAATTCCCAACTAAGGAGTGTGGTGTAAAAAATTATCCAGTTGGACTTCCGGAATCGGACAAAAAAATCCGACTCCACCCAAAAACCTCCGACAGCGACACCGCAACCCTGTTTCCGAATGTAGAAGGAAACCTGTTGAAAATCTCCTCAGCGATTAGGAATAGATGTAGCATTAGTCACCTTAAACGTGGTGAATGCGTGCTTTCCTGTCATATCTTCTTTTCTAACATCATGTTTTTTTTACTCTATCAGGCCTTGGTATTATCATTTTGCACAACCTGGAATTGATGTTAGCAAAATCACTGCACTTTAAAATGTTTTGTCGCTTTAAGCTTCATGTCAGTTCGAAACATATTTACGAAGACGCAGTGTTCACGTTCCAGATCCATCGCCCTTCTCGTTTCATAGAGATTGACAATTGTTCTTGTTCAAAAAAGCGATTCTACAGTCATTTAATTTTTTAACTGCTAGGCTTATTGAAAAAATGATCTTGGCAAAGATCAAACGTTAGAGATACCGCACCAAAAGTTAGAAATCTTGTTTTGGTTATTTGCAACGTAATTTTCGAACGCCACTGTTTATTAGTGCTCACCTGTCTTCGGTACACGCCCTTGTCGTGCAAGCTGAGATTTTTTGATGTACATTTGTGATTGCTTGTTCAGTTTCCACAGAGCCCTATAAATAGGGAAAACAATTTTTGACCTAAAAACTTAATTTTTGACTTTATAATTTACAAATTTTGACCGAAATAAATTTTTTTCGGTCATTTCAAAAACGTTTCGGTCTATGAACGAAAAAAAAACAGCCTTGATTGGTTTACAAGAGGGGCATTAAAGAGTGAAGTAAAAGACATATGTTATATTCTTGTCTTGTATCACCCGAGCTTGTGATTGGCTGCCAACCCGTGCACCGTTAATAGTAATTTCGCTAGGGGAGCGTTATTGATAAAGAGCTAAGCCTTAAACAGACACGTCTTGACTATAGCCGTCAAACAACCGAGACGAATGCGGACAGACCATAAAGTTACCGGTGGCTGGTTTTGCTACTTGGCCTTGTAAGAACACTGCTCAGCTACCGACTACCGATATATACTGCTTTGCATTAGTTTGTTGGGATATTTAATCAGCGATGCCACATCAGCTGTTCGCCTTTATTGATTTATGAGTTGACCCGCTGTTGCAACCTCTCCGGTGGTGTTGCGTTGATTGTATGATTCACCACGAACGGGATGTGCGCGAAGAACAAAAATATATCTATG
>JGI24021J15306_10007184_pt1 | contig 13536 bp, 6 predicted proteins | sample Ectturendosymbi1_FD_15306 | JGI IMG/M metagenome (IMG submission 15306) | reverse complement strand
TACTTAGACTATACTTCTGAATTTTAAAGTCAATAAATTTTGTCGTTTTGCATGTCTCTTTGTACATGTAGTCCTATTTAGTAGATACTAAGCCTAAACTTTCATAAATTTAATAATTTTAATTGAATTGCATTCCATATTAATATTATAATAATGTAATGGGGATCCCATGGGATGGGACAGGCATAAATTGCTATGGGATGGGAATGGGACAGATAAAAATGTCCCATGGGCAACCCTGTGAATAGCGTAAGACCACGTTGTGTTGAACCAGTCGATGTTTTGGGGCCCCTTGCTGAGAGGTTGCTATCATGTCGAAAATGTGAACTACTTTACCTTACCTGCACAACTGATCCACGCTTTTGAAGTGTGCGTCCACTTTATCCAGTTTGTTTTCAGCCAAGTAAAGAGCAAAGTCTTCGAAAGAGATCACGTGATCTTTGTCGTGAGGCACGGTTTTGTTGACATAGCGAACCAAATCAGGCATAGATTTGAACATGAGGTTACCAACGTTGTCAACAAAATTCCTGCAAAAACGTCTAGTGATAGCTTTGTGATTAACGTACGCTACATGCACAACTCATTTACTGTGCTGCTGATCTACGTCATGGACAATTATCCTTTTTGGTAACATCGCCAAGTCTGCAAGTGCAATGGGCAAGCAACAATTGAGATTGCCCACTCGGCCAGGTTCACTCTGTTGTTGCTTGTGCGCCACCACAATCTTGAAGTATGTTTCCCAATAGCGCGCTCTTGGCATGTGACGCAATACGCCGTCACACAAGCAGTCTTCAAGCTCGTATATCCATTTTACTGTCGGCTTTTCAGTTCTAACATGGAACTGATCCCTGACTGTGACCAAACTGATTTCGTGAACGCAGAGGGGCAATTTCGCAATACAGGAAATTGCCACTTGGACTTACCTATTAAATTTGCTGTGCCACCCAGATATCAATCTCGCAAACGGATGGCGTACGCAGAGTATACGTGTAACGTCAGTAGATACGGTCAAAACAGCCCTGGTGCTGTGAGAGAGGTCTTTGACAAATTTTCTATTCTCAATATGGCCTTCGTTGCTCCACTTCTTCGAATCGTCATTTTGGTGGCGAAGATTATAGATTAGTTTGTGCCTGAAAGAAAGTAAGCTGGACTTCTTTCCTCAAAAATGTTTCAAGCCATGCAACCAAGTGCTTCTTACCAGCTGGTACTTCCTGCCTTTTGTGCATAACACACCACAACGTGACTTTCAGGAGCTGTTATCAGCTGTGCGTTTTCCAGCCAAAGATTTGACTCGCTCAGGCCATCCCGTTTGCATGTCTAGTGAAAAACAATGACTGGAAATCTTATAGCACGCGTATTTTCAAGCAGACCCGTAGCCAGGTTTTACGGTTTGATGGGGCAAGCTACATTTTTATGGGGGCAAGATTTTTGTTTTTAATATATGTTTAAAACAAATTTTCCTGGGCACAACACAAGCTAGGGCGGAACAGAAATATTTTGGGGGAACTGCCCTCGAATGCTCCCCCGTGGCTACTGGCCTGTTCGCAAGGTTTCCTTGAGTTGAAAGTAAATTTTCAACTCGGGCTTAACCCTTGGTCTTTTTTTACTTTGCCGAAACAAATCAGAAAATTTTGAAATTAGTGTCCACTTCTACTTTTTGAACACATATGAAAATTTACCGATCTATGTGTAGGAAAACCAGAAACATATTTTGTGCAATCGATTATCTTGCTTTACAAAATAACAGCAATTTTTTACAATCTCTGATGGAAGCAAACAATATTTAATCAAAAGAAACAAATCACTGATCAAACATAAAACTCTGTTATTCAAATAATCCGGATGAAGCATTAAAAATTTACCTTCTGTGGGGAGTTATTTGTGGTTCTAAATATTTTACTTGAATGTAAACTACAAAGAACAGCAGTTTAAATTTTATTGAATGGGTAGGGGCTGGATTCACTCTTCCTTTACGCCCATAAAACCGACAAAACCAAGGTGATGGCAATATTTTCACAGCATTGCCAATTTTCATGTCGCGTATTCCATTCTCAATTATATAAGCGCGGGGGGAACGTAATAAAACACGGGTTCTTAACCTAGGGTACGTCAACGCAGGGTTGCCAGGTTGGCCTTTTTTAGGCCAAAATACAGAAATTTGGCTTCACCTCAAGTTGTTTGGCTTCACCACCTTTTTTGGCTTCAGCTCAAGTTGGCTGGCCTTAAAAAATTTGTTTTGCCATTTGGCTCTTTTTTGGCCTCTTTTACGCTGAAATAGGTTGTTTTGAAGGAAAATATTGCTATTCCATTTTTTTCGGCAACAGATTGCAAAATTTTTGTGATAAATGTTATATCAGGCGCCCGCATTCTGATATTAGTAGTATTTGAGGGATGCTAGATTCGAAAACAAGCTTTTACGTAATAACTGGAAATGTGTGTGCGTTCACTGCACTGTGTATTGTGTAAGCACAAAGCAGGCTCATGCTTGCAGACAGGTCTGCGTCTCCGCGATAGAAATGCGACAATGACGTCGAAGTGGAAGGGCTCTTATCAGGGGCGCAACCAGCTCTTCATTTCGGGGGCTCAATTTTCACGAATTTTCATTCGATGACGTCATCGTGTTTATTCAACCGTGGTACAACTTTTTCGCAAACGGTCACATATAATAGTAATGTATTTTTGCCAGCAGACACGAAGCCCATAGTACAAACACACACATTCTGCCCAACGCTGGTTATGAAAAGCAGACAAAACGGAACGTTTTACAACAGCGTTGGAGGCTGAATCACCGGTGTCAAGCGAAATTTCTGACTTCACGCCATAGCGCATACCCAGAGTAACATTCAACGTATCAAATACGCTGAGAAAACTGATGATTAGGGCTTAGGACTTGGTGTTTAGGTAAGTGTGTCGGGTTAGGGTGTATGTTACAGTTAGAAGAAGAAAAATATTTGAAGTCCAAGATTAAGTCCAATATTTTTCACTGGTTTTGCTTATTCCCGTACTGTAGCTTGTTGTGGGTATCTGACATCTAACCAAAATGTATAATTTACACAAAACACATCAAAAACGTAATCGCCAAACTTTATTCCTTTAGCCTACTCTGAGAAGCAAAATAATTGACAAAAAGTAATAGGTCAGAAATTTCGCATGACACCGGACTACAGAAACTTACCTAACAGAACATTTTGTAACGGCGTTGGAGGCCGAGCAAGACGCATTTTTAAGACTATTGGTTCACTTGGTACAACACTACTGCAGAGTGGGACGCTAATTCCTAAACTGGTCAAGCCCAGGTAAAGTGCGAATGCATTGTGACATGCACACCCTCAAACGAACAAACACTGCAATGTCCGAGCACTCAGTCACAAAGTAAAATGCGGTTGTAGTGTTCAAAGAATAAGGACGAATATAAACAATCTGACTGCATCAAAGCAGGCAATCATTACGTTATTAGACCTTCTGCATCTTTCGAGAAATAAGTGCATATTTTTTCTTAATACGGCCTCTAATGTAGGAATGTTACATTGAACCTGGTGAGTCATGACTACTAACACTCGCTCTCCAGGGTAGGTTGTTTAAAGCTCTGCATCCTAAATTATAGTTCACACGCAATGTTTGCATGTATGACTTTCTGATTTTCCACCATAATTGTGATGCATACATGGGCGTATAATGGGAACGAAAAAGTACATTTTTACTGCTTTTAAACATCTGGAGAAGAGGCTCGCAGCTTGTTTGCTGCACAATATTTCTATCGCAGTTGTCTCTGACTGTTTTTGTCATCTGGGAGCTCAGTATCCAGTACAGCTCCCAGATATTTGTATTGGTTAACAGATTTTAGATTTTTACCACCCATGTGTTAGTAACGGCGTGACTGTTCTTTTTGCGCTGTTAGCCTTAAAGGTCTTACAAACAGTTTTGCTGCAGCTGGAAATATTTCCATGTGATTCTACATAAGCCTGACACACAGATATAAGTTCTCTTCGTAACGTTTCCGAAAATGAGAACTTTTCAGTTTTAATCGAGATCCAGATCGAACGATCAGGACAGAGTAAAAATTAGTATCCTCATACAAACACCTGGTTCCGTATTCAACTAGTGTAGTCATGGCTTTAGTGTGACAGATGTATAGGTTACTACAGTAGTAAACCTGTCTAATTTTCGTCTAATTTTAGCAAATTCGTTCTAGCCCTATTCTTCTAGCATGTGTTTGATTTTCTATCACAAATAAAGATCCCAAACTTGAGGGATAGCCTATGTCAAGGGTGAGGAGATCTTTGAATGCTACCATTTCGGGCAAAACGGACCAGGTGTCTTGTGATTATGGCGCATAACGGATCAGGTGTGTTTGGGGCAAAACGGCTTTTTTCTGGCATCCATGAGTTGTGTGAAAGCTTTTAGAAGCGCGTTTAGGGCTATGAGTTTTCAGGACATGCACTGGTTGCAAAGTTAGGGTCTTGTAAAGCGTCATTTGGAGCCAAAGTACTCTAGTAGGTAGGTGCGTTCAACACTTGACTAGCACTCGTATGACACTTTACTTAACCTTTTTCCCAAGCCGTGGTACTGGGATCAATCCAGAAATACTAAAACGTGAAACAGTCACCAACCTAAATTTCGTTAAAAACTCAGGTTTCGAAGCGAAAATGCAGCTAAACAACGCTTTTATAAGAAATGTCCTCCCTTAATAATGGTGATCCGCTTTGTCCCTAATAAAAATAATAATCAAAAGGTCGTAGAAGAACTAGCGGATTGACGAGGCACTAAGTGCTATGTCAAGATTTCTCTTATCAATTTCAAAGTTTCAACAATTTGCACGGTTCAGCAGTACTCTAATGTTATAAAGTTTCATAAGGGCAAATTGGGGCCTGTCTAAGACAAAATAGTACACGAACAAATAGAAAAATAATGCCTTAAAAATATGAACAGTTTAAACTATCTCCCAAGTTGACACTTACAGCATATTTGTGGTTGAATACCAACCATATACGAAATTTTCGATCAGATAACCTGTCTCAAGATTAATCTTGTAAGGAGATAATAATCAACGAGCAAGACAAGAAATATTTCAATAAGATTTCTTAAAAATGATTAGAATATAAAAGTTAATCTTTATTCTTTGAAAGTTTCTACAAATGTCAAAATTGCTATGCAATGTTTTGAAAATTTCGGGGGGGACAAATGCCCCCCCTGGTTGAGCGCCTGGCTGTTATGGCTCCGTAAATACAGAAGTTAGTGGAAGATGACTTTCGTATGGGTGCAGAAAGCTGCCGATAGATCACTATGCAAACTGTTGCACTGTTGCATACAGAGTGTGCAATTTCACAAACCATGAAAAATCAAGGAAGATCAGTGCACCAGTACAGTGCCAAGCAAGATTTAATCTTAATTTCGAAGAAAAAAATTTTATGCTTGTAATTTATGTATTTGTTTTGACAAAGGAACGGCAATACCGCCGCATGTAAAGTTTGGCTTTTTTCTGGCCTTTAAACAATTTGTTTTGCCTTTTTCTGATCTCCTCTTAGCATTATTTGACTTTTTATTGAAATTGAAATTTTCATCTGGCAACCCTGAGTCAATCCCCTAAGGGGTCCGTGAAGTTGATTTATGGGATCCATAAATATGATTTAAAGGGCTTAATAGCCTTTGTTCCGGCATTTCGAAAGGGGCGTAGTGGCGTAACAAGGTTGGATGGTGCCCGGGACAAGAAGCAAGTTTGGCGCCCCTACGTTCGAAACCGAGGTCTTTCGGAAGCAAATGTACTGTATTGAAGAAAGTACTTGTGACATTGTTGGAACTTTTCGGCGCCCCCGTAATGATTCAGCGCCCGGGGAATTGTCGTCCCCCCTCGTTACGCCCATGGACATACCTACATTTTGCAGAACATGCCTAGACATACCCAGTGGCGTAAATATAGATTTGAACCAGGGTGGAAACCTAGCTGTAAAGGGCCCATTTGCCACTGTAGGGGGGCCACTAGCCAACATTCAGAAAACAAAATTGAGAAATGATGGTAAATCCAGATGTGGATGGCTATATTGAAACCTTAAATCACTGGAAAATGCTCCAAAAACTGCAAAAACACAACAACCTGCTGGAAACCAAAATAATACTAAAACCGAAATACAAACTAAGTGGGGCCCAGTTTTTATATTTAGCTTGCCAGGGGGCGATTCTCCCCTCTTCTCACTCCGTCAGTTACGACACTGGACATACCTTCACTTACTGTAAAAAAGTCACAAGCTGAATGAATGCAAAAAATGAAAATTATTCAAAAACATGGAAAAATATAGGTCGGAGGGAAACACCACTTGATCTCCTGATCGCCACCACACCCCCTAAAATTAGGAGTGAAAACCCCTTTCTATTAGGTTTTGCAGGCATTTCGATTACTACTGCGATGACTGTCTATTGAAGGAAATCCTTTCTCAGCACAGAATCAGACACTAAGATCTTACAGTGTATATATTTCGCCTACAAAGTAGGCATCATCAGCTCTTATTCAAATAGAAACTTAAGACCTACGTTCAAATATTTATTGCAACGTTGCTTCTTCAGAGGTCCGTAACCTTCTTCAGGGAACCGTAAGGATGTACTAGGTGTCTGTGACCACAAATGTTTAAGAAATGTTGGAATAAACGAACTTACATGTTTCAGTAGGCTGCGTCTCCGCGAAAACTTCGAGGTGACCAGTTTGCTTAGTTTCCGTTGCTTCCATTCAGGAGGCATTGATATCTGCACCCAAGCTTGTTGATCTGGAGAAATGCAATCGACACGTTTCACTGATTGGTATAGCAGGTATTTATAAATATTTTTTCATATATGAAAAAATTGCGGTAGAATTGTCTGTCGCCAATTACGCGTGAAGGTGGCCTCATTCGTCCCATTGGTTAATTTTCATTTTCCTAGAAGTCTCTTTCAGTTAGTTGTGTTGTCGATCTATGGTGTTTTTTTCAACAGGAATTCCGCGGAACCAGGGCGTACAGAGGTTAGATGGCGCCCGGAGCAAGAAACAAGTTTGGCGCCTTCCATGTTGGAAACTAAGGTCTTTCGGATGCAAATGTATTGTATTGACGAAAGTACTTGCGGCATTGTTGGGATTTTTCGGCGCTCCCCGCAGTAATTCGGCGGCCCCATAGTGATTCGCCCCCCGGGGAATGTGTCCCCCTTGTTACGCCCCTGAGCGGAACTTCAGGGTTCCACCGAAACAAACGGAAATCGCACACATATCCAACATTGCCGTTGACCGAGGCGGTCAGATGAACACATAAATGAGGCAAATGACCCAGCACGGAATTGAACGTTTTTATCGAGCGTTTTCCCAACTGTTAATACAAGGCACACACCGATGCTCAACGCTATGTCTACTTGTTAATCTGCATGAACGAATCGCATAGTGAAGGAAACCTCCAGCATAAGGTTGAAACCGGGAAACGTAGTTGTCACGTTCTTACCGGAATTAGAAGCGTCAGATAGGAAAGTGGGAAGACAAAGCTGTGATGTTTGTGTCGTATGCTATTACTGAAATGTGGAAAGACAGAGCAGTTGGCTGCATTAAAAAATGGTTGGGCACGTTAGCTGTAATTACAGCATGGATTTTAATTTCATGTAAATTTTGCGTGCTGTTTAACCGTTACCTACGATTCGTGAATGACATCAAAAAATTTTGTTAGTTTCATGATTAAACATAAATGCGACATTTTACCCATCTCGTATGTTATTAAATGAATAGGACAGAAACTTGGATAATTACAATTGCGGAAGTTTCTGCTCCAGCAGAAAGATTGAAATCACCGATTTACGGGGTGGTGGCGTGGTGAAGATCATAAATTTAGACTCGTGAGTTCTTAGGAAATGTCCCGACCGGCATGGGTTTTGGAAGGATTTTTTCCAGAGTGGGCCGCCAGGGGATTTTTCCAAAATATATTCAGGGGGAGCCAAAAGTGGTGAAACGTGTTTTTTCCCACTCGGTACTAAAAAAACAACATTTTTTTGCTTACATTCTCAAAATACAGGCGGGCCAAGGCCCCCCAGCCCCCCAACCAGGCTTGCACAGAATCATCAAAGATTTGGACAAATTAAAGTTGTATGGTGTTAAATCAGCGTTCCTTACTTGAAGCCAATATTAGTTTGTTGGTCGGGATCATCGAATAAAAAGCAGTTCCATTCGAAGCATTTTTGAGCGAAGATACGTTTTGAATGTTCTCTGTAAGATAAACATTTATGAAAACAATGCAGTTCAATTTTTCTATGAAACAAAATTTCTGAATTCTAATCTTTTTGAGGTGGTCAAGCAATTTGGACAACTCATATGCCCCTTCGTATGTACAGAAAAACTCACAGTTGGAAAGAAAAACGCTTCAAAAATAGCTGTGGGAAAAAATTAAAGTCACTTATGTCAATTGTAGTAGAACACAAATTGATCACACTTCGCATCATTTCTTGCAATTTTACGCAAATAGGGTGTATCTACTTGTTAAGATATATGGGTGTCCTTTTGTTTTATCGTCGAAACAAGACAGGTTTTTAGTTTAAAAATCAATACACGTTTCCTACAAACGGTTTTTAGAACCAGGACTATAATTTACTTAATCTCACAGCTTGACACTCGTTGTCGCATCGAAAGCCGGAGAGAAATTTATTTAATTTTGGTTGCACAGCTTGTACTGAAATCAAATTCGTAAATCGCAATTGTTCTGTGCAAGATAACGTCTTCTGCACAGTCCCGTCTCCACAGGGGGGCTACGGTGGGCTTATCCCCCCAAACAAAGCTCCAAGCCCCCAAACTGAAACGTGAAATTCTATAAATCAGTGTAGTTTTTGTCAATTTTTAGAATGTCAAGCCCCCCGCACAAATGCAAAGCCCTCCCGCAGAAACGCAAAGCCCCCCTATTGAAAACTTTCTGGCAACGGTTCTGCTTGTGCAGTTCATCCAACATAATGCCTGGAAATATGCATTATATGGATTTATTATATTATAATCCCTAAGTAAGTTTGCTTCTACCTATGGCACAAATAGACACAAAACTTACACAGTGAAGTGTGGTATAAATATAAACAAGAAAGTGAGTCCTAGAAATATGAATTATACAGTAAATAATAATTATAAATAATTCCAAAGTCAAAATGCTCTGCGCCGGAAATATGAATTACGTAATAATCCTTAAGTCAGTTTGGTTCTGCTCATGGCAGAAATAGACACAAAACTTACATAGTGAAGTCTTGATACAAATATGAACACGTGAGTTCTTTTCTTTCGTATGTGATAAATCACTGCCGAAAGTCTTATCAGTCAACAGTTAGTCTTACCTGACAAAATTTTTCTGCGGTTGAATGAAGCACCCAAGTCAATCTTCACCTCCCCTGGCAGAAACATTTGATGACTGAAACCAATTTCACGTTTGCGAAAGCGTTGGACGTGCACGACGACCAGCATGGCCGCGAACAAGGTCATCGCAGTACGGGACCTCATCGGTCGGAAGACAGCTCGCGAAATTTTATTTGGAAATGACTTTTGCTTTTTCATGACTCACTTTTCCAATAGCCAGCTTTATTATTATTTATCCAATGAAGTTGGAACAGGATATCATAACGAAGAAATAAATAGTGTAAGATTCAGGCAATTTTATATAAAAATACAAACTAAATAGAAGAGTTTTTCTTTCTGCAACTTATGCTGGTTCGCTGCAGTCGTGATCCGGATTAATTTCAACCAAATTGATGTCTTTCTTCCGGCGATTTCTTTTCAAACAAAACATAAGAAATCACAAGAAGAAAACTTGATTATAATCAATTCCGATAATTATCGGACTTTTACAACTCAAACTGCACTAACACTTTTCTGGAAATGTGCAAATAGTAATAGAACTTTCACCATCTCCTGCTTAACATATCAGTGCTGGATTTATCTCATGCTAACTTGACTATGCCTGAAGTAACACGTGAACGTCCGTTTTCAATATGCAACGTACTCTAACTTTATTTCGTATTTGCTCTAGATTAAGTACATTGTTGCAGTTAATTTCTTGATAATTGTCGGTAAACGCCTTCTTCCGATGTCTAAATGAAGAAAACTGAGAATTATTTTAGTGTGATTCATTAGAATAATATATTTGTCAAATCATATCATCATCTCTTTCGTATTTCATAAAGTAGATGCTTCTAGTTTTTTTTCAAAATAATGTATCCAGCTTCTTTAGTTACAACTACAGTAAGATGCAGCGGTATTCATCAGAATTCAAACCACTCTGCTTGCACTCTTTGTAAGTTATTTCGAACGAGTTCTAATCGTAGTTTAAGGCCATTAGCTCAATTCAGTACACGTTTCCTTTTGCTTAATGGGTTTTCGAGCACCGTTCTCGTTTCGACGGACAGAGCTCGTTAAGGAGTAATTAAGGACTGATGCTCTTTGATTATACGTTTGCTTTGTAGCGTACTGCAAAGCGTCCTTTCCTCAAAGATGCAATAATTAAAACTGAAAAAATGGTATTTCTGTAAAATTCCAAGTTTTCAAGCTATTTGTTTCTTCAAGCTATTCTTTCTTCTACTTTCTGAAATATCTTTTCATGGTGATGCGAAGTGTCACGCAATGGCAAATTAAAGCTTGTAAAATAGTTCGTTCCAAGCTGTGCGAGAAAGTTATTGAACCTTATAATTTTGAGCGATTAACAGTTAACAGCAAGGCCGTATGCCTGGAAGATACGACTGAAGAGCTGTTTTCATGATGTTGCTTTGTTTAAGATGACTTGTGGCACTGTTGCTGGCATTCAGGGTCTTGTGAAAAAATTCACACCAGACACTCTCTCCGAATAGTTTACATTACAGTTTATTGTTCGCAAAAATGAAAACTATAAAATACTGATTAGTGATTGTTTCGGAATGCTGAAAAATAAATAGGCTACCTTGGAACTCTGAATTTGTAAATACACTTACTCAAGCAACCAGTTGAACAACTGCTGCAACTTGATGTATGGATAAGAGCTGCATGAGGTTCGGATCAGTTGTAATATTTTACGTAGATGTGTTAGTGTTGTTGAACGGATTGGAGATTTTTGCAATCTTAATCCAGTCCAATGTTTTCATTGTGTTATCCAGTCCGATCCTAATCTGGTAATTCTATCCAATTATTTGATCCAATCCGGTTTATATCCGAAAAACTCTGATTAAACATTTGACTGCAGTGATCAACGCAGTTTGGATATCCGTATCTGATCCGGTAAAATTTTTGTCAAAATCCAGTCCAATCCGGATCCGGTTGTGAATTACAAAATCCGGTTGGATCGTGATCCGGAAACCGGACCATGTTCAGCACTATGATGTGCCTGGTTTATTTTAACAATTGCTTACACGAGAATATCGAGGAAGAAAGATATAGTGCTTCGTTCTTTTCAAGCAAACGCAGGAAATATGAATTATATTAACTCTTACACTCATCACGACGTGACGTAACGCTACTACTGTTTTTGCAATCTATGTACGCATGGGAGTCGGAAGGATCTTTTCCAGGGCTGGCCATTAACGGAATATGTCCAGAGGTAGCCATAAAGATTTTTCCAGGAGGGGCAAAAGTAGTGAAATTTAATTTTTTTTTCTTGAAACTAAAAAACGACATTTTTTGCTGAATGTCAAATTTCAAAGTCCAGGGGGAAGGTCCCCCTTCCGACGTCCATATATATAAGCATGCAGAATCTACAGGATTAAATGGAATAAGTTATAAACTCGCTAGTTTCTTGAGTTGATTACCACGAAATTTTTAAAACGAGCTGGAAATGTTTGACATTGGCAGAGAAAGCTTTTTTCCGTGTTTGCTGTGACCAGCGGCGTAACTGACGAGGGGCAGGGATGCGAACTGCCACCCCGGCAAGCTAAAAGTAAAAACTGGCCCTCCACTTCGCTTATATTTCGATACTTAGTATTTTTTTGGTTTTCAGTATAGGTGGTTTGTTGCGTTGTGCGGAGTGTGTTTTGGTGATTTCGAGTGTTGGTATAGATATCCACATCCGGATTCGTTATAATTTTCAGCTTGTTTCTGAGGGATTGCTAGTGGGCCCTCTTTCACTGAGTTTTCCTCCCTGGCCCAAACCTCTAGTTACGACACTGGCTGCGGCATGTACCGTTATTGCGTCCATTGTAGACTTGCGCAGTGCTAAATGTAATGCCTGCGTCACTAGATAGAAAAAAATGTTGCTTCCTTGTTACAACATTGTAGTCAGAATGCAGTTGGTTGCTTGCATGCTGTAGTTATCTTTTACCTTTCATAGGCACTACTAATTGTTACGTTTATCCTGTCTTTGTAAAACATTAGTCATTTTTCGTTTTCCCGTAACTATCGCTCTTTTTCCACAAAAGAGCAAAGTGAAGTATTTTTAGGAACTTCTGCAAACAATCGCAACTTCACATTACAAAGCAATCAGAATTTGAATCGCAGTATGGGTTTCAATTTTCCTTAAAATACACGAACGGCCTAATGTCTGTTGCGAAATGTTTCAAAACAAACTTGCGCCGCTAATTGGCTGTTTTTTTTTCTAGCAGTTAAAACTTGGTGTTTGTCATAAGCAAAACCTCAGCAGCAAATGAATATCAATACTTTTGAACTATAGAATGGGCCAGAGGTAAAACAGAGAAATATCGCTGCTCAAAGAATTTTTAACAAGTCTTTCAAAGAAAAAATGCACACACACTTGTGTTGGTCTCAATGCAGTGGTTAAATGACACTTTTAACCCTGGATAAGTAACCCTGAATTTTCGTCACCCGAACACCAACCTGGGGTGGATGTTACCCCTTTATTAAAAGATAAAAAAACAATACTTTTTTCAATTTAGGTTGATGACAAAAACTATACTGAAAATGTAGCTATCATTCCGTTGTTTGTGCACTAATAAAGTCAATTTATACTTAAACTGATGCTGTTACTGATTAAAAGGAAAATACTAAAAAATACCGAATTTTTATAAAAGATTAAACTAAAAAATTTTATTAAACAAACATAACAGACTTGAAGAACTTTTCCTGCTCCATGCTGGTACCGAGGTGTATGAAGGATGCCCTGAGTGAATTATAGCCCTGTAATGCAACTGGAATGTATATGGGAGGCATGCCAAAATGGCCAAATTTTCATGTGAATGAATGAATGTGTATTTTTTCATATGAACCAGCTAGTAAACAGAAGCAAGACAAAAACAACAGTTGAAGATCAAATGCACACAGTTAGTAAAACAAAACAAGCACAACTGTGATCAAGGTCTTCAGTTGGCGTGGTAGAAAAGGCGATGACAGCCGTTGTTGTGCCCGTGGTGTTATGAGGGACTTCCACAGCTCCAATAGGAAACACCGTCTGTTGATAATAGCCATGCCTCTCCTGGCCCGATTTTCACGGCTGATGATGTAGGAATGAATGCCTGCTGCATTCAGCATTCCAAACATCACACAGAGGGGCCAATGTCCTGTTTTTCTGGAGCATGAGGTCCCTGCATATCACCTGGTACATGTCAGACGTCGACACGAACGTGGGGTGGGATCAACCCAAAATCACCAAC
>JGI24021J15306_10007180_pt1 | contig 13537 bp, 12 predicted proteins | sample Ectturendosymbi1_FD_15306 | JGI IMG/M metagenome (IMG submission 15306) | reverse complement strand
CCTGCCCTTCTGCTCCGAGCCCAAATACCTCGGAGTAACGTTGGACAGGTCGCTCACGTATCGCAGACACCTTGAGTCACTTCGCAAGAAGCTGACATCACGCGTCGCGCTCCTGAGGCGGCTTGCTGGATCCAGCTGGGGTGCTGGAGCAACGACTGTGCGAACAGCCACCCTAGCCCTGGTGCATTTAACTGCAGAGCACTGCGCTCCTGTCTAGTGCCGCAATGCTCATACCCGCCTTATCGACCTCGCCATCAACGACATCTTGCAAATTGTGACTGGATGCCTGCATCCTACACCAGCGGACAGCTTTCCAATCCTCGCAGGCATCCAGCCTGCTGAGCTTCGTCGCAATAGAGCACGCTGTCTCTAGCACGTCGTACCATGGAGCCTGGACACCTACTCCACTCATCGCTCACCCGGCCATCGAGTGCAGATGCACGGCGCCTCAAATCGAGACACCCATTTGTACCCGCCGCATAACATCTCACTAGTTCATCTGACAACTACAACATACGTGTGACGCACTGGGCGGATCACCAACGGAGTGCGGAATGGTTGGATACCCAACAAGACTCCGTACATTCAACCTCAACACGCGGCACCTACCCACCCTGGAGTGACCCTCCCTAGAACAGCCTGGTTCCGCCTTAACCGCCTCCACACCGGTGTTGGGCGTTTCCTCTCCTGCTTCTACAAATGGATATGGCCTCCTCTGCGACCTGTGAGTGTGGCGTAGAAGAACAAACCGTAGACCATGTTGTCCTCCACTGTCCATGCCATCAACCTCCTCATGGACTGCACAGCCTGAAGGTTCTGGACGATGAGACAATCGAATGGCTGCTCAACACCTGCCTCGAGATCTAGTACAGCCAAGCAGTGGTCAGAAGAACTGGCTCAAAAGACGAAGAAGAAGCTTTGAATTAGGGTTAAGATCAAGACTTGGCAAGGGAAAATATCTTGTAAATCATATAAGATTTGCTTGTTTCACCACGTTTTCTGTGGAATGTTTCAAAAGCGAACTTTGAGCTTGCTTGAAATTGATTGCTTTGTATCCAGACTTTGACGTAGACGCACATTTCTACCTGTGTGTTTATTACTTATGCATATCTACCTAATGTTTGCTGTTGTAGTCTCGCCTCCACTCCGTGACCACCGATTTGATTTGTGTATTTTTTTCGAGGTCATCACCTCTTTGACAAAAGGTGGCCCGGCCGACCGGGCGGGCGTGCAGGATGGTGACAGATTAATAGAAATAAATGGAGAAAACGTGGAATCGAAAACCCACAATGAAGTTGTGGAAATCATTCGGGAGCACATTCCAAAAAACGAAATCACTTTCAAGTTGATCAGTGAAGTTAACGACAAAGCACGGCGAGGTTCGGAGAAATCGTCATCCAAGTAAGCAGCAACACCTGCTCGAAGCTGGTGTCTTGCAAAATTTTGAACACATATGCGTTTTGCTATGTTTATTGCACAACACCACCATGAGTAGATTTGGAGAAATTTTATGTTTATTTTATATTAAATGAAGTTTTGAAGTAACTAAAACTCTTCTCAGTTACAATATGTATACATTTTGTTTCTGAATCGTAGTAAACATGGAGAATTATAATTACCTTTCATAAAAGTTTGTCAAATTTATTTCAACAAAAATCACACATTCTTCAACGCAAATGGCGCTGTATAAGATGAGGTAATTGTAGATTCATGCGTGACCTAAATTTGTTCGAAAATGAGACCGAAAAGACGAAATTTAGCAGTTCTAATAGGTGAAAGAAACTAGGGAAAAGCTAAAGATATAGACGTAAGGAGCAAAATGTGACGTTTGTCTGTGGAAAACACATACACATGTTTGTTTGTTCAGTGACAATTGTCTTTGAACGATCTACTGCGGTTTAGTTATTTCGTGAAATAATGCCTATACCTAGCTTGATTTTTGGGACTTTTTGTAAGTATTCTATTTACAAGATAAAGAAAATTAAGCACAAAAATTTAAACTGGGTGCGATGTCGGGAAGGTAAATATTACTGTCTATCTGAAAAATGTAAAACTGCAGTAGGACGTGGTCCTTTTTTCATTCCTGACAAAATTTTTAAATGTCGTATGATAGAAGACCTAAACATCACTACTGCATGATATTTCGGGGACAATAGATAACTTTGTTACTTTGCAGAAAACAAAATGGTGTGTTTCACGATGGTGAGGAAAACGATCTTCGGCCGCGCTTGTGCAAAATCACAAAGAGGCTGAATACCTTCGGATTTCATTTGCAAGCAAGCACCAAAAGCAATCCAGGTGAATGCCTTTTGTTGACATTGAGATCATGCAGCGCAGCTGTTAAGTTTTCGGCAACTCAGATTGCCGAAACTTTGTTGCTGGTTGTTGCTGCGTTTCTCTTCCCTTCCCCGAAAGATCAGTGTCAATGAAGAAAAATTTTGAAGATTTTGAAAACTTGACTGAGGCATAAATTCAAACAAATGTCGATAAAAACTTTTTGTTTGTAATCGTCCATGAGTAAAGTGACTTCTTTATGATGTATTGTTATACTTGTTGTTGCATTGATGATTTTACTCTTATATTACTGGTAACGTTGCAGAAAGAAATCTATTACACTGCAATGGCACGCCACTATCCTTGCTTGATATAGCGCATTTTTGCCTAACATTTTTCACATAAATTTAATGACAAAATGTGATATTTCAAATATTTGAATTAAGGCTTCTTTTTATTTGTTTTCAATAATTGGGTGTGTTCAAGTAACCTAAAAAATGTGCACCTATGATGATGAGCATTGGCAGTAATGCTATCCAAAAATTTAAACGAAATGTGCTTCTGCCATGCCGGGTTGTCGAAAACGCAACAACCACACAAAACAAATGACCATGCAATAGCCTATTTAGTGTCATTCCGAGCAGAAACTATAATTTGTTCTGGCAGACTTTGCTTCGCTAGCACTCGTTTCATAGGTGTAGGAGCAAGCATTTTTTGTGGGTGCAAACATATTTTGCTCAAATTTCCCCTAAAAACTTTCATGCAACAAACATTCTCCATACAAAATTTCTGTAGCTGTTGATACATTCTATTTTCCTCTACCATGTTACCATAGACATTAGAATAGAATATTTGGCACTTGAACTCTTGTTCTTGATAACCCAACTGAAAAAAGTATGCTAGGCTGTGCAAGAACATTTCCAGAAGCCACCTGGCTCAGTACCCTGAGCATCTGCTTCACAATTCTGAGGTTTTGCGTTCCATTGACATTCCAGCTGTTGCTGTCGACAAAACAAAAAAAAACATACCTAGCTGATGACATGTATGCACCATGCAACAAACAAACTGTAGGGCAAAATCTGTTCATCCAAACACTGTATTTTAAATTAAAAACACAGCTTTTCTGTACTTGCATTCTCCCTTCCCACTGTGTACAGTTAATAAATCACGTAAATTAAATGACTTTTTTGCCTAAATTTTCAAGTGAGTCAGCTACTCATCAACTCTCACGTAATAAAACACGAAGTTGCTAGAAAGACTTTGTTGATTTTATATATATTTAATGTGTTTTTATGATATATAAAAAACTTTCGTTCATATACTTAATATAAAAGAAGTATAATTTCGCTAGTGTTTTTGAAGAATGTCGAAACATTTTTGCCCAAAATTTTTGAGATTTTGTCCAAATGTTGAGCAATCAAAGCTTTTGAGTGTGCGCCTGCACCCCCTGCATCCCCAGGTCCAGTGACGGTCATACGCATAGGTCAAATAGGCCATGGCCCAGGACCTTTCGTTTGTGGGGGCCCCGCACAACTCCTTCGAATGACGATTCATTATTAACTTATAATTTGCGAAACTGCGCAGAGGCATAACTTCCCAATTTACTTTGAAACGAATGACAATGCAAACGTCTAGTCTTTTATCAGTAGCATACAGTAACAACTCGATAATATTGTTTCCTACGCAATATAAGAATGACAATACTGCTTTTCAATGGAGTTTTTCCAGTGTCTGGTGGTCTTTGGATGTTGCGAGCTTTTGTCAGTGGAAGATTGAACATCAAGTAAGAAAGTGCTATGTGGATGGCTTGATACTGAGGAACATGGCTGGGCGCGAGAGAGATGCAGGCCGTCTGTATGAAAGTGGTACAAGCAGTAGCGTAGCCAGCCCAAAATTTTGTAGGGGCCAAATACTTTGACTTTAAGCGAGCAATGGTATTTTGTTCGGGAAACTGTCTGTCAAAGCACAAAATGACAAGATATGCCTTGGCCTCCCATGGCTACGCTTATGGTTACAAGAAAAGAATGAAAAATAAAGAACACTACTTACTTGATGTTCAATCTTTGACTGACAAAAGCTCGCAACAACGCAAGACCGCCAAACACTGCAGAACTCTGATGAAAATAAAATTGTCAGCATTGAATGGTACGTTTGGTTGTTACCAACTAGAGTGCCCGCAAACAGAGATTGCTTGTTGAAGCTCTATCCATTAGTTAAATCGGCGAGAAGAGTTTCTCGTGAGCTTTACCAGGAAAATCGTGTCTACATTGGCAAGGCCCGTAGTTACTGGGCTCATTCGTGGGCAGTGCCCCCCCAAATTTTTTGTGCTTACCCAAACTTTGTTTTGTCCGGAAAAATTAGTTTTAAACATATAACAAAAATCTTGCCCCCCTAAAATGTACCTTAAAACCTGGCTACGAGCGTGTACATTGGGCTTACTTCATATGGTTAGTTAGGGTGTTGCGACAATACTTTGCTGTGCAAAACTTGTCTTCATGCTGTTTACCATCAGCCTATAACATGAGGATTGAAACACTGTATTTTGTATTGCTTGGAAAATGACAACTTAAAAATCGCATGAATAAGCCGTATGTCCACTGAATCGATTGTGCTTGTTTGCTGTTTTTTTCGCTGAGACATTTCGGTCACTTTTTTGCTGAGAAATTTTGGTCACTGGGACATTTCGGTAATTTTTATCACAGCTGTTTTAAAACTCGCCGTAACAGTGTTCATTAGCTTATATTTTCAGACATTCTGACCGAAATTACTTAATTTTTTTGGTCATTTAAAACAAATTTCGGTCTATGACCGAAAAATGACCGAAAAGTGACCGAAAAAAAACAGTTTGTTTGGACCATAAAAATGTGGTTACTATAACAAAAGAGTTTGCGTACAGCTAATCACATCGACAAATGGACGATATTTTCGAGGGCGGCAACACGGTCCCGCATGAAAATGTATATATCCGAACAATAAAGCTGCAAAAAGCGCTAGAAATCACAGAAATTTAATGAAGAGAACTTCTCAACTACACGAAAGAGCTGTAAATTCCAAGAAAACATCGCATTGCCATTAGTTCTTGAGAAGAATGTAGGAACGTCTTTAATTTTTGTTGAAGATCTAATGTAATCGTAGAACCAAAGTCGGCACCACAAAAGATAGATTTTTGAGGAGGCACTACACATAAGAGGGGTATACTTCCACAGTTTTCAGAAAAACGGTCAAATATGTCACACCTGCGTAGGGCCCGAAAAACTAAGATGGCCTAGGGCTCCTTAAATTCGTCCCTGCCCAGGTCCTTCACCATTGACTGGCTTCATTCTACTGTATGATGATTTGATTGCTGTATTCTTTACCGCTGGCAGAAGCGTCTGTGGTTTTGTGTCTGGTTTCTGGGAACACTAACTTATTCATCTCTATTAGTTTTTGTGCATAGATTTCTTGAAAAGAGCAAAGTTCCAAGTCTTGTTTAAAAATGGTGTTATAGAATTCTACGTCAACTTTGGTTCCACTTATATCCATTCATATGCAATGGAATCAAGTACAACATATAATTTTTCACGGGGTCTTTGCCATGACGTTTTACCTTGGTTCCAAATCCTAGACTAGATGGAGCAACAAGCTCTTTGAGTTACCCAGAGTTAAATTGGTAGAAAGTGTCACATTGTTTTTTCCAAGCTGAACAATTCTTTGATAGGTGTTTTCATACTCCCGGGCATTATTTTGAAAAAGGGAAGTAGCTGGTCAGTGAATCCAACGTATTTTAAAACAATAAGTGTCACTTTAAGGCACTAAGCTATATTTTTTTGATTTGTAACGATTGATCCAAATTCCTTAATGCTGAACTTATATTGATAGATCACTAATGCTAGTAGTAGCTGAGCTTATTTCTTATTTCTGGAGAATATGACAAGAAACTTTTTTTCTCTTAAAGGACATTTTGTCAAAGAGGTTGTTGAAGGTGGTCCAGCTGTTGAAAGTGGCTTGAAGGCAGGAGATCGCATTATTGAAGTTGGTGGCACCAACGTCGAGAAAATGAGCCACGAAAAAGTTGTTGGATTGGTTAAAAAAAGTGGCAGCAAGCTTGTCCTTCTTGTTGCTGATGAAGATACGTACAGCCATTTTCGTAAAATGTGAGTCCAAACGTTGAAATTGAACCTGGTGTTTTACTGAATTCATATCTTGATTGCTAGTGGCACAAGGCTGCTGCAAACTGATTCTAGAATGTATAGAAACTGTTAAACGTAGGCAGTGGTTGTCCTTGCATACAAATAGGCGCTATCTTCATTGTTAAAACTACATGCACAGATTTCATAGGCAAGGTCTCATATCCAACATTTTTTTGTAACCTTGGAAGAAAAACTGCACCCAATTAAGTTTAATCTGATGATACACGTACAGTGTATTTTTATAAACATTTGCAAATGCAGATTTTTCTTAGAGCTTTCACACCACTGAATCTAATTTATTGGATTTTGTAAATAAAATCCGTTTGATCTTTTCTGTATTAGTACAATAATTTTGCGTTTTGTTTAGGTCGTGCTAGTTGCTAGGACTAGGAAAATAAAAATATGCGTCAAATTTTAAAAATTCACAAATCAAATAACACCTTCTCGCGCTTATTGCAACGTGAAACACTGAGATGGCTTCATGACGACGTGCGAATGCTAGATCAACACTGACCTCTTATTTACATTTCTGTATATAAACAATCGGTGAACATTTAATTATACCTGTTTCGACTCTCCTCCAAAAACGTGAGGTGAGGTGCGATGCGCCGTTGTTTGATCCTGTGAGATCGTGGCATGAAAACAGCTGACTCATGGTAGTGACACTTATGAGAAATAAGAGGCATTACACTTTGCGTTAAGGCTGCTGTTTTCATTTTCTGGACTTGTTCCCAAAGTATTGTTTATCAAATTATTGCCAACAAACACCTAAGTGTTTGTTTGTTTTTAATTTCGCGCTTTGCCAAACACCCCCCTGCCGGTATTAAAAACAAGCGGCTCTGTTCCAACCAATTTATGCATGGTTAGCTTTGCTTGAGAAAAGTATTTGATATTGCAAACTCAACTGCAGTCGACAGTTTATGTTTTTTGTCTAATAATTTCAAAAGGTACGGAATCTTTAAAAAATACTCTGATGAACATAAGCTACCATTGCTTTAAGTATATGAGTCGAGCAAGTGGCTTCAAATTTGCACCAGTTTGAAATACGAAAAGAGAATTAAGAATTTGCTTTGTGCTCTATATCTTCAAGTGTTTTCTTTTTCAATGAATGATAGTCTAGAAACCTACACTTTTTTTCTCAGCAAAAAATGCTCTAAGAAATCTTAAAATACCGTGACACAAGGTTCCAGTTTGGAAAGCATAACATTACACCTAGTTGCGAGATGTGCAAGCAAAAGCGCTAACGACATTCAGTCTGTAGTTTCCATGCATCACTTGTCCCAAGAAAATTCTTCCAAGAGAATTGATTCATTTTGTGATTTGAAAATAAAATCTATTTTTCATAAATTGCAAACACTCTACAACACCAAAAAAATTTCAAGCAAGGGTTTTTCATAACAGTTTTCCATTTCAGTGAAGTCGTATCGGACAATTCGAAAAGCTAACTGTTTTCACTGCTAAGAAAGATTCATTGGGTTTTTATTTATTGCAGTAAAAAGAAGATTAAGCGAAAATATGCGTACAGCAGCAGCGATGATGTGATCTCCAACTCTCGACCAACATCTCGTAGTTCAGATAGCAGGTCGGTTAGATCGACACCATCTGTCTCATCCAGTAAAGACGACGCTGCTCGAATCGTTCATGTTCTGAAGGGCGAAAAGAAAGAATATGGGTTCTTCATGAGAGTGAAAAAGGGAGAACCAGGTTTGCTCTGTTTACTGGCATAATCTATCCGTTAATGCTGGTCAAAATATGAGTAAGATATTCGTTTATTGCAACATGGTTTTAAAAGAATAATTTTTCTTCAAACTTCCGTGATGGTCTTAGTGTTGTGCAATGTTATCTTTTTCCATTATTTCGATGAAATTAAATCGTTCCTAGAATAAAAGCAAAATTTTTGCAGCGTATACATGAAGAAGGAAACAAAAAAATAACCAGTGAAAAAAATGTTTTTGTATCGAGATTTCTATCGAAATATTAATCGTTTCTTACTATGCTTGTGTGACTGGAGCTCTGCTTAGCAAAATAAAAACTTTTGGGTCAACTGAAAACGATTTTGAAAAATGTTTTTGATAAATAGAGGTACATGAGGAATGCAGGATTTCAGTTTCCTGATATTAGCTTTTATCGGAGGAGTGAAAAAATCATCAACTACTGAAGGTCTTAGTGAATGGCAAGGTTGTAATTTTTAAATTCCCGTTTCAACTGATTCTATAAACGTCAATATAAGTTAGCAGCAAAAACGCATAGATTGAAAAACTAGCATCCCTGTCACGGTCGTTGGGTTGAACAAAACTTTACAGCTCACTACCAATCGTAGTGCCTCATAAACTATTCCTGAAAAATGTTTCAAAATCGTCTGGTGCTAGCTCTTGCCACTGACTTGTTTACACTTGTGGGCGCTAGCTCTCACTTCTTGGACTCGATATTGAGCAAACAGTTCAATGTTTCTACGATCACATTTTCTTCACACCGATCCATATAACTTTATTGTTTATACTGTATTTTTTAAGTGCTTCAGGCTACATAAAGCTGCACATTTTTAGCAGTGTGATTTTTCATATGAAGCTTTTGAAATCAGGTCGACACCAGGTTAAAAGCATGCTTACTTTTTGGTCGATTTTTGGAAAATCAATCACTTTGTAAGTTCACTGCACACCTTAAGATAAGAGTCATACTAACTGTCCACAACAAATTGAACCAAAAGAAAGAACCTTTACCACAATCCGTATAGGCTCCACTTCAACAACATGTTGTTTTATTGCTTCTCACACCTTTACAAACTTGTTGCACATCAATTCGGAGAAACTGCGACTACAAAGCAGTCTGTATTTGGCATTTTATTCATTGTCTCTGCTGTTACAGTCATCATTACTAAAATTGCGTCAAGCCATCATTGTGCGTAAAATAAACGTTACTTCTTTGTTACATCAACAGGAATACAAATATTTATCTAGCGTTTATATGACATGCTGTCACTTAGCTAAACTTTAACTTGTAAAAGTTAGGAAATGTTTGCTCGTTACAGGGATATCAAACTTTGATGTGATAAATTACAATGTAAAGTTCTGGTTTGAGAAAGTTTTACCATTATGAAATGGTTATTATCACCGGCGTAACTGACGGGGAGGCAGGGGGCCGAGCCGTTCCCCTGGCAAAGCTAAATGCAAAAACTGGTCCCCCCTTTAGCTGACATTTTGATATTTAGTATTCTCTTGGTTTTCAGTAGGTTGTCGTCATTTTTGTATTTTTCGGGATGTTTTCGTTATTTTAGTTAGTATAGACATCCACGTCATCCGGATTCACTATAACGTCTTAACTTTTTTCTGAGAGTTAGCAGTGGTCCCCCTATTGTGGCCAGCGGGCCCCTTCAGGTAATTCCCCCCCCCTGGATCAAACCTCTAGCTACGCCACTGGTTATTATTCCAGGTAGTTAAAGATTGCATTGACACAACCATGTTTTGTTTCTAAACAAACAAGCTTACATTACGCTGATCGCTTTTGTTGTAAGGCATTGCCTTCTGAAGTGGACTAATGCGAATATTTTATAGATTTTGCTGTTTGTGAATTATTTCTTATTGAACAAGTGATGCATTGTGAGTTTTGTTTAGGAGTTTTTTATGCAAATTTCTTAAAAAGCTTTGGTTGCGTTTGAGACACTTGCAACTATTTGGTTTGCTCTGCCACTGTATATGGAAAAGTACAATCTTTTTCAAAGCATGGAACACAAGTGTTTTAATTTCGTACCTATAAAAAGAGTAAAACATACTTTGCAAGATATCATGCCTGTAATATAGGGGTATTGGTGCATCAACGAGGTCTGCTTTGATATCTTAACCTAAATTAGCATCATTCTGGAAAAAAAAGGAATGCTGAGAAATGTCATTTGTTGGTTGTCAGAGAACTCACAGCTGTTCGTTTGTTTGATGGAGTTGGGTACCCAGCTTGGTTTTTGATCAGTAAAACTCTAATACGCTTTTGGGCGATATTTTGGGCAGCAGTAGATTCAGATAAGGTTCATGGGAAGTGAAAAAGGTTCAGGTTTATGAATTTGTAAAGATTCATGAGATCAAATTCTTACTTTTGTTGCTTTACTGTAAAACCAAAAGCTTGAACTGCAAGTGCGTCTGTTATCGGAATTTTTATGCAACACTATTTTTAGCGACCAAGACTTCTCCTCCAGTTACCATGTCTAACAAACTTTCAGGCGAATACATCGGCAACATAGACCAGGGTGGTGCTGCAGACCTTTGTGGTTTGATGGAAGACGACTTGGTGTTAGCAGTCAATGGCAAAGCTCTGATTGGCATGGATCACACTGATGCCGTGAACCTGGTTAAGTCTGTGCCAAACAACGTTGTCTTTCTTGTTGTTGGACCTACTGCTAAAGAGTACGTATCAAGAAGCGATGTGGATAGCTTTTATATAATTTTCTGCATCAAGAAGGCTAAATAATTTTAAGTTAATCGGAAGCGCCTGGTTGTTGCTGCACAAAACGGCAGACGATTTATTTGTCTAATTGCTTATTATTATCCAGTACTACCGTCTATGGCGTCTGTCTCACGTTTGGTTTCATCTGAGCTCCAATGACTTTTAACTTCAAAATGTTTTTGTTGCTTAAAAAAAGTTTTTGTTGTTTCAGAAATGCGAAAAATAGAGGATTACTGTCAGTATTAAAAGAAGCTAAAGAGCCTACACTTGTCAAACCAAAAGTTGTTGAAATGGAACGACCGGACAACGGATACGGCTTCTTTTTAAAATTGGACCAAGTAAAATTTAAACTTGTTTAGCAATGCTGCAGCATTCATGTCTTGAGTTGTAAGAGTATAAAGGTTAAAATACAAAGGATGAATATATTTTTTCAATAATTTGAGATAAATACGACAGTTGATTGCTGAGCTGAAACTATTATAGGTAAAAAGATGAAAGGCACACCAAGAGGTTCTGCAGAGTTGAGTTCATTTTTATATATGGTCGATTTATTTCATAAAACTATATGAGTGCAAGGTCAATGCTGTTGCTTACCGTTGAATGCAGCACCACTCTCAGACTAAATTACTGGAACCTTTTGTTTTTCAGGGACAATTCCACGTAATTACTGATATCGAAAATGATTCAATAGCTCAACAAGTGGGATTGGAAGATGGCGAGGTTTTGCTTGCTGTGTGTGGCAATGACGTCAGAAAAGACGCTCATGGCGCATGCGTCAGTAAGATAAAGTACGCGTAATCTGCCTAATATTACTGTTCTGTGCTCTGCACTCATTTGGTGACATTTGAAACAACTTGAATTGTTCTGTTACTCATGTATGTTTAGTGATTACCTGTGTTTCTTACTAAGTTTCGTAAAGGATGAGCTCTGAAACAGCCGTATGTCGTGAGCTCTACCACTGCCATCCACACATTTAAATTTTCCAGACGAAATTTTCTATGAAAGTAACCTCTTGAGTATAACTGTTTGGTCAAGTCATTGCGCAAAATTTGCAAATTCGCATGCTCTAATGAGTAAATTTCATTTTCGCCAGAATGTGCTGAACGCTAAGCGATTTTAGGCGGTTTTTCACCAACTTTGTTTATTTAAAATCAATAAAACACGATGTAAGTTAAGTGCAAACAAGTAAACAAGCACAACAAATAAGAGCATATCCTTTTTAATAGCTTGGTTGGATTCAAACCTCTGGGATTTCTCGGGGCTGCGTATAGTACATGGGGTTGATCAGCAACATGGCGTTTCACCGTCAACCGGTATCAACCAGCCAATCATTACACAAAATCGTAAATTTCTACATTCCACAAGCAATCATTCATAAAATACAATATAACTGGCCGCCTCAAACCATCCCGCAATAGTAAAAGCATGTTTCAGCAATCTACAACACTTTTTTCCTTCCAAGTTTCAAAAGAATTCTTGCATAAAAACCGCGTATGACAACTTTAAGTCACTGAAGGTGAAGGCAGATCACTACTGTAAACGAGTCTCAGATATATCCGTCATATGGCAGCCAACAGGTGCTGACAAAATGCGAAGCTCTCTGTCGTTTGGCAGAAAAAGTGCTAAACAATTAAAGTGTTTTGCTGAAAAAGATCAATTGCGCACCATAAACAGGAATACGTGCAGTTAATGAGAACGAAAGTATCACTGGGATCAACTGTAACAATACCGAATGTCACAAATGTGTGGTCGCTAAATAAATACGTGCTTCCAGCTCTTCTTACGTGTAAAAAGTGTTTAAGGTATAGCATAAGTCTGCAGGTTCACTCAAGTGATGCTTTTTTATAAGATCATTGTGGTACCATTGTATGCAAGCTTGGCTGTCCAACATTTTGACAACACACACTAAAATCTTCATTTAGTTTCTTCCATCATGGGGATATCAAGACCATCAGCGTTAATTTGACCTTGTCTTCCACAACGTATAAGCACTTTCTAAACATAGAAAAAAGTGTTTTGGTTATTAAAGTTGGCAGTATCTCTTTAGGGATAGAAATAATTTTTAAAATGTTTTCTGTGGGAGTCACATATGGAGTGCTGATGTCAGACAATTATCAGGAAGAAACGTTTTTTAATTAAGCATATATACTTGATGCGTCAAGTTAAAACACCCTGCTGTGTATCTTCAGCTTTTCGCACTATTGCGTTCACCAGGCGCCTAAAATCTTATCTGGTAATATCCCATTAGAAACTTTTCGGGGAAAACCTGTTCATCTGATGGTCTGCAATTAAGCTTTCACAAATTTTTAGAGCCTGAATTCTCATATTACCAATGATATACAAAATCTCATCGAGTGCGAATTCCCAGTGCGAAAATCTACTTACTTTTAGAGTGCAAATCCACTATGGAGCTTCACTGGGCAACAAATTTTTGGTCTTGTTTTTTTATTTTGATTTTTTGGTGTTTCTTGATGTTTTTTGGTGCGCTGAGTTCGAAAATGACGTAAGTTTTTTCGTAGTGTCAACCGTTTTTCTGTAATTTAAAAATTCCTGAACTTTGGAAATGACATAATTTTCCTGGGATGCAATGTGCTTTAGATAAACTTCAACAAGTTTTTATGAAAACGCAACTTGGCATGTCAGTTTGTTTAATCAAAATCCTA